>Ga0182030_10007701_pt1 | contig 22427 bp, 22 predicted proteins | sample 812S3MmetaG_FD_121299 | JGI IMG/M metagenome (GOLD analysis project Ga0182030, IMG submission 121299) | Permafrost microbial communities from Stordalen Mire, Sweden - 812S3M metaG (Illumina Assembly) | ecosystem: Environmental > Terrestrial > Soil > Wetlands > Permafrost | place: Sweden... | reverse complement strand
CGAAAGGGCACGCTCAAGCTGCTACCAGCCATAGAAGCGCTGGACTTACCAGTGCCATTTTTAGTAAACGAAATGGTGCTACTGGCATCATCGATTGTAAATTGAAATGGACTGAAAAAATCTTGCCCGAGCAGTGAGGGCGCGTCAGTACTTTGCGAAACAACTAGAGGAAAGTTCACGCGAGTAATGGGACCAACTTTGATTGTCACAGGAATACGCCAAGCACTAAAGGATCCAGCACCAACACCACCGATCATGCCATCGGCCTGTTTGGTTGGCATCACTCCGCCAATTCCTTCAAAAGCAGTCACATTCATCGTCGTGATAGGCGCACCGGTGTCAAAAATCATAGAAACAGCGCGACCATTGACTTCAGCTGCAATCTGAACGTGTCTTCCCCAGCGCTCGAATGGAAATCGCCCCTGACTTGGTAGCGAAGCAAAATCTTTGGCTAACGCGGGTGCTTGTTTTTTGGTTGTCGCCTCTTTGGCACTAGCTTGTTTAGCGCTTGCAGAATCGTTTGCAGCGGCCTCAGAGTTTGCTGACTTAGTTTGAGATGTCGATTTTGACTCAGAAACTTCATTTGCACCGGGTTTAGTTGCAACCCCCGCGACTCCTGTCGCTTCTGCATGAGTGACATCAGAGTCCTTTGTTTTGGCAGCAGCTAGTTCGCCCGACAGCTGCTGCAAAGCTGTTTGAGACAGCACCGCCGGTTGCGACTTGGGAAAGGCGGTGATGGCGTATTGATAGAGCTGTTTCGCGCGGACAAAATTGCGAATCTGCTGGTTAGCGAGCGCACAATAATAAACGGCGTTACCATCGCGCGGATTTTGAGCGATGCTTTGCTCGAACACACTCGCAGCGGCCGCGTAGTTTTGTTGACCGTAAAGAGAAAGACCTTGTGAGTACGCTGCAGAAGCCGTAAGAGGTTTAGACGGCGCGCCAGTTGCATTGCTAGCACAAGCAGGCTGCACGGCAGTCGCGCCAATCAACAAAACAAAGAGACTGACTGAATACGTATCGACAAATCCCCGGAGCAGACCGGCGACGATTTGTAGTGACATCGACAATTTCGGCATCTCGACCCTGAAAGCGTTTCTCGAATGATATCAGAGGCAAAGCCGACAAAACAGTCAAGCTGTGTCGGATTTAGCAATTGTGGGAGCAGAATTATTGCGTCGTATTTCGTGATAGTCGATTCGCTTTACCTTGACGAAGAATTTGGAGTCACCTCGGCGAACCATCAAATTAACGTAGGTCTCAGGCGTGCCGTGAATATGAAAGACGTCTTTTACCTTACCATTAACGCTTTCCACTATGTCACCGGGTGCAAGCCCAGCTTGTTCGGCAGGAGAATCCGGATGCACTAGTTTGATCAAACCTTTTTTATTGACACTGACACCAATACGACCAGCAGCATTCTTATATTGCACCGCCCCATAAAGTACATCAGCTCGAGCTGGCATCAAAAAGCTCGCCAGAGTCGTTATCGTCAACAAAGACATTGTAAAAAAATTGCCCATACACCCACACTCCCAACCCGAAACTTCGAAAAACTACTTTTAAAAAATTGCTTTCCTGAACTGAACTATGAATCTGCGATGAATGTGATGACGCAAAACCTCTTGAAATGTTCGATAAAATCGCAAATAAATAGACTCGCCCTGATTAAATCTGGCGAGTCCGCAAAAACAATTTTTGTAAACGACCGATAGCCGCACCGCATTCAGTGCATAACTTTAAGTCTGGCCGACCCAATCAGCTTCCACTTTGTCAGCCCATCGGGTGCGGATTTCTGCAAACTCTTTCTCACTCAATTTGCCATTAGCAATAAAATCAGCATTTTCGCGCCAGCGTCCTGGTTTTGTCGTGCCGACAATAGCCACATCAACACCTGGAACACTGAGCGTAAATCTAAGGGCTGTGGAAATAGCTTCATTGGCATCCTTACCTATGAAATCGAATTTCAATTTCTGCAGGCGCTCCCAGTACGGAACATGATACGAATTGCTCGGTCTGGACTTGCTTTTCCAGGCGGCATTAGCGATTGGACGCTTGGCAATGACACCCATTCCCTGCTTGCGTGCATCTTCAAGAACAGTCTCAATAGGCCCCTGATCGGCAATATTGACCGAAATTTGCAATGCATCAAAAAGCTTCGAATCAACTGCGTATTGAGCGTCGACGCCGTCGCCGCTGTAACCAATATAGCGAGTCTTACCAGCCTTTTTTGCTTCCTGCAAAGCTTCGATGCATTCGCCTTTCTTGAGAATATCCAATCCACAACTGTGCAACTGGACGAGGTCGAGATAATCAGTTTTAAGACGCAACAAGCTGCGGTCTATGCTGTGAGTGATCTGAGCCTTACTCCATTCACCCTTGGTATTTTGGCCATGACCACACTTCGAGAATAAGTAAAACTCTTTACGACGGTTCGAGACTGAATCACCGATTAATTCTTCACTGCCGACATAACATTCGGCAGTATCAATAACGTTTAATCCCTGATCGATGGCTGCAGTCAGCAGTTCTTTAACAATATGTGGTGAAGCGTTTTCAAATCCGATTTCGGCACCGCCAAAACCCAAGACGCTGACTTGCATGTCAGTCTTGCCAAACGCGCGCTTCTCCATATATCCCTCCAAAGAAACTGAGATCGAAAGGGCAGTATACTACTTTCAAATCGGAATCTGAGCGCGTCTTTTGCTCACAACAAGCCCCTCTACTCAGCAATGACGGGGGCAAACAAGCAAAAGACAGTATCCCCAAATATATTCAGCGACAAAGCTTGCCCAATGACAATTCTTGAGCCGCATCATTTCAAAATACTGGTAGCCTCTTGCAATAAAGAGGAAATAGCGCAGATCAAAAAAGCCTTTGCTCACTGTGATTGTCAAATTATTCCAGCCAGTTCAATGTCACTGGCGCTCTTTCTTACCCAGAAAAACTTACCAGATCTGATTTTTTCCGAGCTGGAACTAACAGATGGCGACGGTTTCAATTTTCTCGGCGAGATTCGCCAGGAACCGGACTTAGCCCAAATTCCTTTTATTTTTCTGGTCGACAGCTCACATCATCCTTTGACTTTAGAACAGGCAATCAGTCAAGGCGCCACGTCACTTTTCAATTGTCGACTGAAAGGCTCAGACCTGGTCGATTTAGCCATGCCAATACTGAAACAACATCAGCTCGTCAAAACGCAGCGCGCCGAAGAAACGCCTGAATAAGTAACACCAAGGCTGGTAGTCGTTTTATTTTGCAGCTACCTTTGTTTTAGACGACAGTTTAATAATCTCACGGCAGAAACTGGGCAAATCGGCCGGCTTGCGCGATGTCACTAGATTTCTATCAACCACCACTTCTTGATCGACCCATTTTGCGCCGGCATGTACAAGGTCATCTTTAATGTTCTGGAAACTAGTGACAGTGCGCCCTCTAACGATGTCAGCCGACGTTAAGACCCATCCTGCATGACAGATTGCAGCGACAACGCGACCTTCTTTGTCAGTTTGACGCACAATCTGCAGAGCCGCTTCATTGGCACGAATTTTGTCGGGCGCCCAACCGCCAGGAATAACCACGATATCAAACTTTTGAGATTGAAAATCTTCGCATTGACCATCCACATCAAGCGGAATTCCATATTTGCCCTTGTAGCTGCGTTCACCTATGCCAGCCAGTTTGACCGTTGCGCCGGCTTCAAGAAAACGATAATAAGGATAGACAACCTCGCGATCTTCAAAATCCGGTCCAAGAATTATCAAAACATTCAAACCCGAAAGTTCCATAAACACCTCATCTTTTGAGTCCTTATGCAGTCCTTATGCAGTAGTTATGCAGTAGTTGTGCAGTACTTGATTTTAACCAGTGAACAACCATTCTAAATCACTCACAGAATTTTCATACGTCAACAATAGGATTCGAAAGTGATCACGCAGAGTTCGCGGGGCTATCGAAGGCGACAAAGAATGGACGACAAGGATAGTAACTCGATTTTGCAAGCTTTCCTCTCAGCAGGAGATGGCGCCCAGAAATTGAACAAACCCGCAAGCGCTGAATATTTTTATACGGAGGCTTTACGCTTTGCCAGTGGCAAAGCCGGCGCGGAATCACTCGATGCCGCCCTTGCATACTATTGTCTGTCTACATTTTACCTCGGGCAAAAGAGATTGTCCGAAGCAGCAAGTAGTGCTCATGCAGCTGTCAACATCTGTTTATTCAGCCTAGGTAAAGATCATCCAAGTACGGCGCTGGTACTGCATCAACTGGCAGAAATATGCACGGCTCAAAAGCTTCACTCAGTCGCTCAGCCAATTCGCAAACGAGCGGCAGAAATAATGGAGGAACATCTTGTCACTCTGGATTTTGGTGTACCGTCACGGAGCATTTCGATACAGATGATGAAAGGAGTAATGAGCGCCGACGGCACCTGGGTCAAGGCGCTGACAGACGCCCAAAAACAAATTACTGGAGAAAACTGAGGCAATAGAATTAATCACTGGCTGGCGCCGGACATTCAAGGCAGTAGCCTACACCATGAACAGTTCGAATGAGCGAAGCTATATTCGGACTGTCTATTTTTTTGCGCAAGGTTTTGATATATGTGCGCACAGTATCAAAAGAAGCAGAAGAATCTGCTGACCAGACACGCTCGAGAAGAGCTTCCGAACTGAAAATTTGATTGGGGTAACGCATAAAGAGCTCAAGAAGACTGAATTCTTTCGGCAGCAATTTGATCTCTGCACCATCTTTAAAAACTTTAGCAGAACGAGGATCGAGAGTCAGATTACCCACTTGCATTTCTTTAGCTGAAACAGCTTGCGGGCGTCGCAACAGGGCTCTAATTCGAGCCAGTAGTTCGCGCGCATCAAAAGGCTTTGTCAAATAATCATCGGCTCCGGCATCGAGTCCAATTTCTTTTTCTTCGATGCTTGATTTAGCGGTCAGCATCAAAATGGGCAGGGCACCGCCTTTGGCTCTGTACTCTGCGCATACTTCGGTACCGGTTAGACCTGGCAACATCCAATCGAGGACAATCAGGTCATATTTGTGCATTTTCAACATCTGCACGGCGTCAATGCCGTTGTTGACCGCCTCGACAGAGTGTCGTTCGGCTGTCAGCAGACCCTTCATCAGGTTCTGCAAGTCTTCATCGTCCTCAACTACCAAAATTTTAGCCATGGTAAGCTGGCTCAACCCCATTCTTGACTATTTTTCGTTCTTTCTTCATTCTGGCTTTATTCTGGTCGTTCTTTTCGGCAAAATGTGCCAGGTGCATCTATGCCACCTATAATAGCCAATTATTCCGCGGATTTTGAGATATCGAGATTATGAGTAGATTGACAACCCTGAACTTCAAGCGCTGGATTGATGAAAATCGGCACCTTCTCAAGCCGCCCGTGGGAAATAAATGCATCTGGGAAGACCGAGAATTTATCGTCATGGTGGTGGGCGGCCCCAACCAGCGTACTGATTACCATGTCAACTGCGGTGAAGAATTCTTTTATCAGGTAGAAGGGTCAATCAAATTAAAAGTAATCGATGAAGGCAAGCCAGTGACCATCGATATCAATGAAGGCGACATTTTTTTGCTGCCAGGCAACGTCCCCCATTCGCCGCAAAGACCAGCTGGCAGCGTTGGCCTGGTAATCGAGAAAAAACGTTCGCCCGGTGAGCTGGATGCATTTGAATGGTATTGCGAAAAGTGTGGTACACAGCTGTACAGAGAAGCCTTTGTGCTCGAAAACATTGGTCATCAGTTTCCGCCGATTTTTGAGCGTTTTTACGGCGATATGGCAAACACTACTTGCAAGAATTGCGCGCATGTATTGAAAAAACCATAAAAACGACCTGAGAAAAACCTCAAAAACTCAAAAAAGGAGGGCCCAATTCGAAGCCATCCGACCAGGAGACCAGAAAAATCGTGAGAAAAATTGACATCCACACTCATATTTTGCCAAAACAGTGGGAGTCTCGCAAAGACAAATATGGTTACGGTGGTTTTATTCATCTTGAACACCATCAGCCCTGCAAAGCAAAAATGCTGCGCGACGACGGCAAGTTTTTTCGCGAAATAGAAAGCAACTGCTGGGACGCCGAAGCTCGCATTGTCGATCTGGAAAAACAGTCGGTTGACATGCAGGTTTTATCGACTGTGCCTGTTATGTTCAGCTATTGGGCCAAAGCCGCTGATTGTCTGGACTTTTCTAAATTTCTCAATGAGCACATCGCTCAAATCGTCACTGAGCATCCAAAACATTTTCTGGGACTGGGTACCGTTCCGTTGCAAGATCCAGCTCTGGCAATAAAAGAGCTCGAACGTTGCGTTAAAGATCTGGGTTTAAGTGGCGTGCAAATTGGTTCACATGTAAATGATTGGAACCTGGATGCACCTGAGCTTTTCCCATTTTTTGAAGCAGCGGCCAAGCTCAACGCGGCAATTTTTATACACCCCTGGGAGATGATGGGTGAAACGAGAATGCCTAAATACTGGTTGCCATGGCTTGTCGGAATGCCAGCGGAGACCAGCGTGGCCATTGCATCAATGATCTTTGGCGGAGTGTTTGAACGTTTGCCTCAGTTGCGCGTTAACTTCGCTCACGGTGGTGGCTCATTTGGTGCAATCATCGGTCGTCTCGATCACGGTTTCAAGGCTCGTCCCGACCTTTGTGCACTGGACAATAACGTTCTACCGTCATCTTATCTGGGTAAATTTTATGTCGATTCTCTTGTCCATAATCCTCGTGTTTTACAGTTGATTCTGGAAACTTTTGGCGAAGACAAAATCACAATGGGTACTGATTATCCCTTCCCTCTGGGCGAAGACGTGCCTGGCGAATTGATTTTATCGATGACAGAATGGTCGCAAGAAACGAAACAGAAATTACTCTGGAACAACGCCATGACCTGGCTTGGGAAAAGTGGAGATTGAAAATGTGAAGCAAACTAAACATAACGCAAAAACCTTATCACCAGCCGGCTTGATTGAATTCGCCCGCGATCTCGAATTTGCAAAACAGATGGATGCACAGGATACGCTGCGCAAGTATCGCTTTGAATTTTGTTTTCCGCGCAGCGGTGAACGTACTCAGGCGCTTTACTTTGCCGGTAATTCATTGGGACTTGCTCCAGTGAATGCACGGAAATATATAAACGAAGAGCTTGACGACTGGGCTCACTTCGGTGTCGAAGGACACTTGGAATCGCGACATCCCTGGCTTTCATATCATGAGCTGGTGACAGCTATGTCTGCCAGACTGGTCGGCGCATTGCCAGAAGAGGTCGTGGCAATGAACTCTTTGACGGTCAATCTGCACTTGATGTTGGTTTCATTTTACAAGCCGACTAAAGAACGCTTTAAAATTGCTATCGACTCAGATACTTTTCCCTCTGATCGTTATGCCGTGCAATCGCAAGCTCGCTTCCACGGCTTTGATCCAGCGGAAGCTATTCTTTCAATCACTCCACGTCCAGGAGAAGATCTGCTGCAAGAAAAAGATATTCTCGATTTCATTGAAAAGCATGGCAAAGAACTAAATATACTGCTCCTCGGTGACGTCAATTATCTCACGGGCCAAGCCTTTAATCTCGCTAGAATAGCCGCCGCCTGTCATGCTCAAGGATGCATATTTGGTGTCAATTTGGCGCACGGCGCCGGTAATTTAGAATTGCATCTGCATGACGACGACGTCGATTTTGCTGTTTGGTGTGGTTATAAATATCTCAACTCAGGGCCAGGTGGTATTGCCGGCTGTTTCATTCATCAAAGGCACGGGCAAGATCTCGAACGAAACCGTTTTGCAGGCTGGTGGGGCCACAATAAAGAAACACGCTTCAAGATGGGACCAGATTTCGATCCACTTCCTGGTGCCGAAGGGTTTCAATTGAGCAATCCTCCCATTTTTCAGCTAGCGGCTTTGCGCGCATCGCTCGAATACTTTGATACCATCGGCATGGCCAATATCAGAGCCAAAAGCGAATTGCTCACTGCCTACTTAGAATTTGTTTTACTGGCTATTCCAGGCAATTTCTTTTCAATTATCACTCCTTCTGATATTACCCAAAGAGGTGCACAATTGTCTGTGAGAGTAAAAAACTCACCTCAAAATTTGCTCAAGCAACTGCAGGCAAAAGGAGCAATTTGCGATTCTCGGCAGCCTGATGTAATTAGAGTGGCGCCAGCTCCTCTGTATTGCAGCTTCGAAGATGTTTTTGAATTTGGTCAGATTCTCGATAATTTAGTAAATGCAGCAACCGCCTAAAAAGGATAGAGACAAACGTGACGGAGCCAATTATAAGTCTTAGTCGAGAAACCGAAATTGCCCTGGTCGGGGGCGGCCTTGTAGGCTCGCTGCTGGCTCTGTCACTTGCTCGACGTGGTTTCAATGTGGACGTTTATGAAAGACGTGCCGACATGCGCACATCAAAAATTAGTGCAGGCAGGTCAATTAATCTCGCCCTCTCAACACGCGGCATCAAAGCGCTAAACGCTGTTGGATTAGAAGAAAAAGTGCTGGAAATAGCCATACCCATGCGTGGTCGGATGATCCATCCTGTCAATTGTGAACTTGCTTTCCAGCAAGACGGCAAAGACGACACAGAATATATCAACTCCATTTCCCGCGGCGACCTGAATAAGCTTTTACTGACCGAAGCAGAATCGACAAAGCACGCCAAGTTTCATTTTCAACAAAAGGCCATCGGTATCGATCTTTTTCGAAATACGCTGGAATTAGAAAACGAAAAAAAGAACAAAGTAACGTCTCTTGCAGCCCAAATAATTATCGGTACAGACGGCTCAGCGTCAGCGATTCGAAACGACATGAAAACATTGCCTGGCTTTTCTAACTCAGAGGATCAACTCGATTATGGCTACAAAGAATTAGCCATTCCAGCCGGCAAAAACAATTCATGGCAAATTGAAAAACACGCTTTGCATATCTGGCCTCGCGGCACATTTATGCTCATTGCTCTGCCCAATCTCGATGGTAGCTTTACTTGCACTTTGTTTCTACCATTTAAAGGGGCAAAAAGTTTCGAGCAGCTCCAGACGCGAGAATCAGTGGTAACTTTCTTCAAAACGGAATTTCCTGATGCATTCGCTTTAATGCCAGATATAGCAGAGGATTTTTTCGAAAATCCAACCGGCAGTATGGTTACTGTAAAATGCGGTCCATGGAATGTGGAAGGCCGTTCGCTACTACTAGGGGACGCGGCACACGCTATCGTTCCCTTTTTTGGTCAGGGCATGAATTGTGGCTTTGAAGACATCACCGTGCTCGAGCAATGCATTGACAATCACACCGCCAGCGGTGGCTCACTTTATTTAGAACGCAGACAAAAGCGAGATCACGAAGGCGCTCCGCGCCGATTCAAAGAAGGGAGCTCTGGATGGCGCTGGGTTTTCGACGACTTTTACCAGGCAAGAAAAATAAACAGTGACGCCATCGCCGATCTGGCAGTGGAAAATTTCACCGAAATGCGAGACAAAGTCGGCAATCCCAGATTTCTACTAGAAAAAGCTGTCGAAAAACGACTACAAAACGAATTTCCTGGAGAATATGTGTCTCGTTACAGGCTGGTCACTTTCACGAACAGACCTTATAGCCTGGCGATTAAGGCTGGTCACGTTACTGATGAAATTCTCAGTGAACTATGCACCGGCATTAGTGCTCCAGAAGATATCGATCTAAAGCTTGCCAAAAAGCTGATTCAGACCAAATTAAGTCCGATTCTGGCAGCGAAATAGAAGTGTCGTTTCAAGCTATCTCTAGCTTTCTAAAGATCGCATCCCTTCATCTCTGTGTAAGAGACAACCTGCTGCTTCTGCTGTCTTGATCGATTCATCGCAGCGTCTGCTGCGCCAAGCAACAAACTAAGATCCAAGAAGTCTTCTGGAATGGAGGCTGTGCCGAAAGCCAGACACAAGCGGCTGGCATCGATCTGTCCGCCGAGCGGTTGCGCCGACAATGATTTGACGACTCTTTGAGCGAAAGTATGGGCGCCTGCAGCCTTGGTGTTAGGCAGCAGCAAGGCATAGTCGAAAGCATCGTAATGTGCAAGTACATCGACATGTCGTTTTAAATGACTGATGCGACCGACAGCATCAAGAAGAGCTGGATTCGGTAGCACTTGTCGGACCTGTTCATTGCCGACATGGCTGATAGTGCGCATTTCAAACACGACAACCGAAAGAGGACTACCAGAGCGATAACTACGAAAATATTCTTGTTCCAGGAAGTAGAGAAAAGCCGGATAGATAAACATACCGGTTTCGGCCCGCCGAAGGCCCATCATTACACCCTGAATGGCGGCAGTATCAATTTGACGTGGCTCCACAGGCGTAGTGCTCGAGGGTTTAGCTTCATTCGTCAATTTGATCAGCTCATTGGCCATTAGATGGTAAATCATATGAACTAATTGATTGCGCGACATGCCCAGTTCGCTGACCATCTCGTCGATGGTTAAACGCCCATTGAGACTACGATAGAATTTGCCGAGCATACCGACATCAGTCGGAGCGCCGCGTGCCACGCGCTGTACGAAATCAAGATCGGACATAGCCGGATTTTTAGCAAGCAATCGAGACGTCGTGCGTAAACCAGCATTTCTTAAAAAGCTGATTCGATCAGAAAGCTGGATGCCCTGTGACAGTAATGATTCCATGGTCTGGTGCACAGTTTGAACATCAGTTCGAACGCGGGGCTCGAAAGCAAATTGACCATCTTTCCACGTCATCAATTCGATAATAGCGTCATCACCAACAGCATCACCAGCAGTGGCATGAACAGGATAGCCATCATGCAAATATAAATGCGCGGTCCCCTGGGAACTTCGCACCTCCAGCTTGCCAGTGCTTTTTCCAGAGACAAATGATTGCAATAATTGCGGCACTGCTACATGTGCTATATCGCCGCTGACAGGAATACTTGCGCGCGACCAGGCATTATCTTTGGCCGAACTTCCCGCCTGGTATTCCTTGTGAGATTGGTCGATAGACATCATGTAGAATTTTTCAGACTTTCTCGAACTCTCTCGTTGAAAATCAGAAACATTCAATTGTCCGTCAGCCTGAACAGCCTCATGAACCTGCCCACATGACGAAACGACAAGGTTGTAAACGAGCAGAACATCGCAACTAGTGTAATCAAAAACCAACTCACGACGTCTGCCTTGTTGACTCTGCAATCGCCAATTAGGATCGCCACCTTTGATCGGGCTGATTATGTCCAGAATAAACTCGATTTGTTTATCGGCTGTAGACCAGCTGATTTGAACATGCTTGCCTCTTTTTTCAAGAGCCAGCGACAGATAATGATGGATTTCGGGCAAGCCTGGGCTCGCTGGAAGTTTTTGGAGCGAGACTGGTAAGCCTGATTTTTTAAGCATAACGACTTCAATTCTAGAGCGAGAAACCCGATTTGGATGATTGCTGGTATAAGATTGACGATCAATCTCTGTTCACTATATGCCCGTCATTGCAGAAATTTAAAAAGAAACCGTCGTCGCTTAAAGATCGCGCGGCTTGAGAAGACCAATTGTGAACGGTTTACGTTTTTAACATTCCAACTCATCCACATAAATCGCAGCCTATGAAGCTTCAGAACCGATCAGCTATTGGACTTTAACCAAACTGGAAGCTAGTGCTCTTTCTCTAAAGCTACCGCTTTGTCAAAATCAGCGTCACCAAGTTTTCGCTGATTGAGCAGAGAATAGGCTTTGGCTCGCATGTAATAAGCGTCTGCGTTTGTGGGCGCGAGTTTGAGACCAGCTGATGCATTATCGATGACAAGCTTAGGCTCACCCATCGAAGAATAGCAATTGGCTTTGAGGAAATAGTCGCTTGCAGAGAGCGCACCACTTTTTGCGACTAAGTCGAGATCTTCGAGACAGTGCGGATAGTCATGCAACATGAAATATACGCTTGCTCTTTGACGGTACAGCACCATATTTGGTGAAGTGATCGAAATTGCCTGAGTCAAATCATGCAAGGCCTGGTATGTCTGGCGGATTTCCTGGTAACAATGAGCGCGTAAAGCAAACAAATGATAATCGGCTGGATTGATTTTAATTGCGGCGCTGAGAATGTTTATCGCCTCATCGACTTTATTAGCCTTGAGGGCAGCTTGCGCCTGGGCTAAAGGATCAGAAGAAACTTGCGCTGGAGAAGTTTTAGTGTCTTTATCAAGTGGTGCCGATTTTGCAGCAGCTGAAGTTGCAGGAACTGGCGAAGCCGAAGGTGCAGCAGATTTTTTTAAAAATCCGCTGTCTAAACGCAAATGATGCCACGTACCTCCACCTTGCGCGCTCACTGTCAATTGAACGCAACACCAGGTAGACAAAATTGAAGAGAGCAACAGAATAGCGCGTCTCATACTCGTCAGTTTCTGAAAATGAACTGGGAACGCCTCAGTATATCGCTTTTAAGCACTGATTGTCAGGGTTGACAAGGTTCGCTGGTCAAACGATTAAACAAACATGTGACCGCAGCGCAAGCAAAATGAAAAGTCTGGTGACTTTTCTGATTGACATTGCGGACAAACACCGGGCGCGGCCGCTTCTTTACCACTTACAGAAGACGCATCGGTCGGAGTCGAAGTCATGAAGCCAGATTGCTGCTGGGAAGCGTAGGTTGAACTGCTACGGTTAAGAACATCGGTAAAGTCACTATTCATACTGGCTGCAAACTGGCTGACCGGCATTGTTGGCGCCCCAGGCAAAACAGGAGTGGGCGGCATCGTATACGCAGTCGGTTGCCACGCAGGTAGTGCGGCGGCCTGATTTGGCTCGCTTTTCATGATCTGGGCATATTGATCGACTTTGAAAAAATTATCAGTTGTTTGACCAGAGTCAGCAGGACCCACTGCATTATTGAGAGGCGCATTTAGAACGGCATTCATGCTCGCGGCAGAATCTGACACAGGCACCCCGGCTGCAGGCTCCAGGGAACTTACTGATGGCACTGCTGTTTCATCTTCTGGAAATTCATAAGGTTTATAGAGTGGTATCTCGAAAGCATTTCTCTGCTCTGGTTCTACCACCGCAGGCATTGGAAGCGCAGCAGCTTGATTATTTGGATCAGGTGAGGCATGAGCACCTTCGAAGATCATTTTGCGAGGCGCATTTCCTGCACCATATTCACTTCTTGCTCTGCTTTCGCCAGCAAGTATTTTCTTCTCGGCGATTGCGTCTTGAGCCATCATTTGTTTGCCGTAATTGCCCTCTTGAGCAGAAGCTTGATTTGCGTGGCTAGCCTGTGCGCCTGGCGCAGGCACTGCGTCGAGCGAATTTTGTGTGTTGCGATTTAGCGAAGCTCGCTGCACGAATTCTTTCATCGGCACCTGCTTCACCGCAGGCGCCCCGCCTAGCACTTGATGGATTCTCTCTAAATCAGAAGCCAAATCGGCGTCACCTTGATCCCCCTGTCCTTTGAGCTGCATCCGACGCGGCCTGGGCGAGGCTTTGCCCATAACGGCAGCCATAATGACAAAGAAGAAAAAAAATGACATGAAAATCAGCCCAATTGGCAAACCAGAAGAAGTTTGATGATGATTGTAAGTCGCTCTATCGCCTCGAAGAGCAGTAAGATTCAATCTATGCTCGACACCAGACATGGTGGAGTGAATTGCGCCCCTTAGATTTCCCTGAATGTACTCTTTCTCAAAACGCATCGGCATCAAATTTTCGTTGACGAACTTGCTGTTGATACCTTTGCTTTGCAAACTGCTGCCAGCGACCATGGCAGCCGAATCATTGTGCGTATTCACGACAAGCAAAAATCCCTGTGGCTCGAGTTTCCAGGTCTGCGCCATAGTCAAAGCCAGGCCCTGAGTACTGTCGGTTGATGTTGTCGGAGACAGCACCACCACGTGAGCACCATAATGGATGCGTCCGGCGTAATTGTTGAGTGTCGCTAATTGATCTGGCGAAATCCGACCACTGTAATCGACGACAGCCGTCGACGGCATCGTCTTTGGCAAAGTAGCAGGCAAAGTATGACTCAATTTTCCGCTCCTTGCGCAACGCGCAATATTTCTTCCTGCTCATCGTCAACATCCTCATCGACGAGAACCTGCTCTTTCAGTTTATCTCTCACCTGTAAAAGCTGAGCGACAATACTGATGGCGATTTCTTGCGGGTCATTGCTGCCGACCGGCAATCCCATTGGGCAATTGAAAGCATTTGTCAGTGATTCTGCCAATCCGGCTTCTTTTATGTCCCGACGCAGACGGGCTGCCTTAGCTGCACTACCGATGACACCGACGTAAGGGAATTGTTTAGCTTCAATTTGTCTTAAGACTTGCAGCAAAATGGGCATGTCTGTAGTGTGCCCCATGGTCATCAAAATAACATACTGGCTTCCATCAAGATTAGCAATTTCAGCCGGTAAATCACTGGACACAACCGTCGTCAGCTTATCTGAGGGCGGCATGCGCTCGAGCCACTGACTGCGAGTGTCATAGCATGTAATTCGGCAGTTCAAATTGAGCAAAACCCCTATTAGCGCTTGCGCACAGTGTCCTGCACCAAATAGTGCGATGTGCCACTGACAACGATTGAATACTTCCAGAAACATCTTCACGGAGCCACCGCAGGTCATGCCGATGTCTTTAGCCAAACTCCAGTTGACAAATTTGGTGTTTTTAGATTGAGCATTAAGCAGCATTTCCTGAGCTTCCGCAATGGTTCTAGCTTCGACTTTGCCACCACCAACAGTGCCGAACTTCAGACCACTTCTGGTCACAACAATTTTATTGCCCTGGTCTTGAGGAACACTGCCAGACGTGTCGACGACGGTGACGACAACAAAAGGCACGCCTGACGCGAACAATTCGTTTATCTGATCGTTGAACGTAAGCACTTTAAAGCCGTTTTTTTTATCAAATCCGAGCGGGCGCATTCTATTCATGCACCATCTAGCAGAAATTAAACACCAGTTCGAAAGATTACTGAAGGTTTTGTTTGGTACCTTGCCCTTATCAGCCTCAGAAAATCTGTTTTCTGATATTCAGCTCTATTACTAACCGAAATCTCTACTCAAGGCAGGCTACGACTTTGGCAAGCGGCAAAGAGAAAGAAAAACAGCTATACAGTCTGGCAGAAACTCAAGCTGGATTGTTCACAGCCAAACAGGCACAAGATCTTGGCTACCACCGCTCGGTCCTCGGTTATCACGTCAAAAATGGCGACTGGGTGAGAATCTGGCGCGGCATCTACAGACTGACAACTTATCCGGCGTCAACCAACAATAATTTTTCCACCTGGTATTTGTGGTCAATGGACCGCACAGGCAAACCCAAAGGCGTCTATGCCTATGATACAGCTCTCGAATTGCACGGCTTGACCGCTTGCACCAGCAACAAACTGCATATGATTGTGCCCAAATATTTCCAGAGACTGGCTGCACCGCCCAAAATGCTCAAATTGCACAAGCGCTTTCTCAAAGCTAGCGATTGCACGATGATTAACGGAGTAGCCGTGACCAAGCCGATGCGCACGCTTCTGGATCTGTGCGAATCTGACTATTTGCACCGCCATCAACTACGCGAAGTGTTCAACCAGGCCCAGAACCAAGGGCTAATTGATCTAGCAGATCTCGATGAATCACGCTTGACCACAGCCGAAAGACACTTCCTTAAAGAATTGACCAGAGACTCGCAATTTTCCACAGTTAACTATCAGAAATCACAGACGCTCAAAGAATGCCCAGAGTCTGGACTGTACCTTTAATTGCCTTCTTCGCCTGGGCAACGGACAGCCTGCTCTCTGCGGCAATGACAACAATTGGCTCACCGATAAAACTGCAGTGGTCTTCACAGAGCAAAACTTCATCTTGCAGAATCGGGCCAAATTTATTGATACCACCTAAATCTTCATAGGGATACGGTGCCACCACTTCTGGTACCGCCAGAGCATCATCCAAATTTAAAGAAAGTATCTGACAATGAGCAAAAGGACTGCCCAGGCAATGTCGACAACTGTCGCTTTTCGGTGTTCGCTCTAACTCGACACCAGGCAAAGTGACTCCCAGGAGTGCAATAGCCGCATTGCGCTCCATGACATTCGACCATCGCCTGTTGCACGGCGTTCAGCCTGCCGTCTTCAAGCATGCCTTCGACTGTAATTACGCTAGTGCAGTCCAGCTGAAAAAGGTATTGAATGCAGGAATTGACTGTTTTATATTGAAAATCATCAGCAAGTCCATCAAGCGGTCTGGCGAGCATCACCGTGCAGGCGCCGCAATCGCCTTCGGCGCAAACGACTTTTGTGCCACAAGCATTGAGCTGATAGCGCAAATAATCAGATAACGGCAAGAATGCTGCGTCGCCGACAACACGCTGCATTTTACCGTTTACAAAAAAGATTATGTAGTCACGACTCTCGACCTTTACTGAATCAGCAATGACAGTCATTGGTTACACCCAGTCAACGCCCAATCAAAGAAAACAAAAGACAACCTCCTAATAATACATCGATCAATCGTAGATTAAGCATAGAGTGGGAGCAAACAGCACGAGCAAATTTGCTCCAATAATTGCTAAACTGTCCTTCTACGAACCGTTATCTGCGGCTTCCTGCTTCAAATTTAAATCTCAAATTTAAATCTCAAATTCCTCAAAAGGTACCCTGTGAGCAGCCCTTCTACCAGACGCAACTTTGCTGCCAGTCACCTGAAAACGATTCTGGTTCTGCCAATTTTGCTCGGATTCAATCTTTCTGCCTCGGCCAATATTTCCCGCTGGAATGAATTGAGCGACGAAGGACAGACCGCATTCAACGAACAAAAATATAAGCGCGCTTCTCATTTTTTTAAAATTGCTGTCCGTGAAGCCACTCGAACAGAAGTTGGAGATGCCAATCTCGCTGTTAGTCTCAAAAAATTAGCCGAATCAGATATAGCCATTCACAAATATCGAGAAGCAGAACAAAAGCTGCAGCAGGCAATTAAAATCAATAAAGAAATTGGCGCGGAAGATCCTGAAGCCATCCGAGATTTGCTCGAACTGGCAAAAACTTATCGCTCAGTTAATCTGGAGCAATTTGGCAAAACGATTTCTGTTTTATTGAAACAGTCAGGGCTCAATAAAATTGAAATCTTCAAAACGGCTGAAGGCGACAGTCGGATCGAAATACGCTTTGATGATAAATTCACCAAGCGAATCACAAGCACCGATGTTGACCGGATTAACATGAACAAAACAGTGACTTTTGACGTGCACGAGGCTCCAGATGGCTTGATTACCTTAAGCAACATCAAAGGGCTGAAGATGCATTCAAAGATGTGGGTCAATTTGACAGGCACATCGTTCGATCCAAACGGCGACCACGACAAAGCTATCGCTTCAGTAACAGCAAGAAAGCTGGGCGTATCAAGAACAATTCAAACAGTGCTGCCAAAGCCTATTTACGAGCGCATTCTCGCTACCGTTGAAAGAGTCAAACATCCAGAGTTGCACAGTCCCTGGCACAAACAATTGCAAGAAAGAGTAAAAAGTTTGGTCAACGGAAAAACAGTGCCGCAGACAACGCCAGAGCTATCTGTTAAAAGTAAGATAGATGAACAACCGACGAGTCCTGCTACCAAACAATTAGCGACCGACGAAAAAAACAACTCAGACTCAAGCGTAGATCCAGCGCGGATGGGCCAATGAAATCAAACATAAATTTGCTATTTACGTTAGCTAGCACCGTTCAATTGACTTTGTTGACCGTGCCCGCAGTCGACGCTCAGACGGCCGAGCACTATAGACAACCACCTCAGCAAATCAGTGGTGAAGGCGGTGGACTTTTCATGGAAGAAGAAGAAACGGCACCACCGCCTCGCAATACCTTCGTTCGCCCCGGAGTGCATATTGTTAACGACAGGACGGTACCCAGACAACAAATTCACAATAATCTCGGTAACGACTTCATGGACGAAGTCACCGAAGCTTCACCACACCATGATACAAGAGTGCCAATCGACCTGCGCAACACAAATGTGCAGGTCGATCAAAAAGGGCAAATAGTGCCAATGCTCAACCGAAATGCTGGACCGGTGCAATATCAGTACAATTCTGGCATCCAGGCTTATCGAGAGATGGCCGTGCCGACAATTGCACCCACATACAACAATCCGTTGGCTCTGCCTTTCGACACATCTGGACGACCAGTGGCAGTCGGCACGACCTTTGTGCCTGTAGCACCAGGGATGGTACCAGGCATCCGCTTTATGAATTATCCACCAGGATATTACTATGGTAATAACTTCGGTTATTCACCGTTTCGACAAACCCAGTATTCAGGCACTTACTCGCAGACATCTCTGACAGGCGACAGCGCCGGGCTAATAATGCCCATGTTCAGAGATTTTGATCGCTAAAGAATCCTATTTGTCTTTATCTGCTGGCGCTTCTTTTTGCATTTGCTCGGCTACTTCTTTGATGTGTTTAAGTCGCTCTTTGGCATTGTTCATTGATTGACTCTTGGTGAATTCGCCTGCAAAAGGAATCATCAATCCGGCATCCGTATAAGAATCAAATTCAAGAGTAGTGGATTTGCCATCTGGCGAAGGTGTGAGAATCCAACTGCCAAATCCAGATTTGAACTTGGTGGAGCGAAGCATTTTATAGTCGATACGAGTGTAGGGATGTTCGGTCTCTTCAAAGAAGCACTCGACTTTGCCACACAAGGGAACGTTTTCCATATTCTCTTTGATAATGGCCACTTTGCCGTCGAAAGATTCCAGATGTCTGTGACTTTCGGCATTATTACGCTGCTTGCGAATTGCCTCAAAAACGATTTCCGGTTTAGCATCGATGACGATATTTGTTCCTGTCGCCACATGCTCTTTCGACTGAGCGCTCAGACCACAGCTGATTGCGCAGGAAATAGATAAAGCAGCTCCCAGAGAAAATATTCTTCGAAGATTCATCGCTCGCTTGCCCTTTTTGTAGACGACACCCAACTCACCCAGTATATCGCTGAGAGTATAGAAAGGCACAATGTGACATCCTCTATAAAAAGCGTTCAGCAAGCGTTGAGTCGACTGGAGAGAGGTAGCTTACGTGTTCGCATGCGCACCGCGCGCGATAAGGGAGCCATGTTCATCGCAGGAGCTGGTGACTTGCGGACACTAGCTCTAATTTGATCATCAAATGAACGCAAAGATCTAAATGGATTAAAACGTTGCCAGTTATGAAAAAGTCCCTGACAGGCCATCATCACATCTTGAAACCACAAACGCTTTTTCTCGAGTCTGCGTAACTTCCAAACTTGAAGATTACGACTTTCGACCTTGTGGGCTGCACTCTTTTCGGAGCGCAAAAAACCGAATGGAGTAACACTTTCAGGGCTTTCCCAGGCAAGTTTCCGGCGAAAATCTTTGAATCTGCTTTGCTCGCCAAAATTAGTGAGCATTTGCTTGTTTGATTTTGCAGATTGAGCTAAAGACTCATATTCATGCGCTGCATAATCAGTAAATTGTTGTCTCATGCGCACCGTCGAATTTCTTGACATGCTCGAATTCCTATTTGAAAGTGCTAACTGTATCTACGTGATCATGCAAAAAGTCAAAATCAAATATGTGACAGCACTCATTCAAGGCAGCAGAACGAAGCTACTTCAGGCTGCATCCCATACTGTCAACAGTCTGCATGATTAGAAGGCAGTCGTCAAATTAAGAGCCGCACCAAAACCCCTTCTATTCTTAAGATCCGATCATCAAACTAACAATCAGCTGTTGAATCAAGCGCAATAGGGGACAACTAAGACGCACTACCGGCGATGCTATCAAAGAAAACATCCCCTTATCAGCTATACATTGAAAATAAGAATGACCATTTACACACATATATATCCGCTAGAGGAATAAGTAACATCGAAAGTTTTCAATTTATAAAGCGCAAAGACACCAGGCAAACGCCGCGAGCCCAACAGAATGCGCCTATCAGGAGACGATAACGAATGGGAACAAGTGATTGGCTGGCTAGTAAAGTGATAATTTTCGGAGTATAGTTTCTTTCGCTGTTTGAGGTTCAGACTAAACAATTTTCATCTTCGCCACCACCATGTGCAAAGGTGTAATTCAAGTTTTTCGGCGGCGGCATGAGGCAACCCAGAGTGCAAATTTTGTCCAAAAACAAACGTCAGCTTTTTGTGGTTTTGCTTGCTGCAACAGTCAGCCTGGCTCAACCCGTCTTAGCATCGGCTAACAATTCAATCAATGGTCTCGGCGAACGTGACTCAATCATCGCTGGCATTTCTTCGCCAAATTTAAAAGACGATGTTTTATACAGACCACGCTGGTCACTGCCATCAAATGGCAGTCTGCAAAAGCTTCCACAAAACGACGAAGCTACCGATGACGAATCGAATCAAACGCCAGAGCAAAAAACTGCAGCACCTCAAGCTGATACGACAGCCAAGCCAGTTCCTGCAAAAAAGACAGCAATAACACGCTCTGAACGACTGAATTTGGGCCAAAATGCTCAGATGAAGACGACTTCAGAAAGCGCTGACGCCGTCGAGCCCAAAATCACCAAAATTCAAAATCAAACACCGGCACAAACGGTTGAGACTAAAGCGCTTCCAGCGAAAGCCGAATCAACAAAAGTGTCGCCGGACGCCTTGGCTCCTGCAAAACGTCCAGGGCCCGCGGTGATTCCTCAAACAGCTCCTGCTGTTCAAACACCGACCCTAACACCAACAATGAGCGCGCCAATTCCAGGAGCCTTCATTATCAATCACGCACCAAGCTCCATTTTGCCAAGCTTGAGCGCCGAAACAGCAGAAGAAGCTCAGCCCTTAACAGTCAGTCAGAAGGAAGAAAACACCGCCGGTCCGCCCAAAGTAATTGAGGCTGGTGTTTCGATGTGGGGCGCAGCCAATGTCTCCAAAATCGTAGAGAGCCTGGTTGATTCACATTTTGCTTCGTCGAAGACAGCTCAAGATCTCGACAAAAACGTCAAACATTTCAAATCTCCCACTCAAAAAGTGATTGCCTCGACCAAAGACAGCCTCAATCGCAGCCTGGGCACTAGCGGCAATGATCCTTCCGCCCGCGCTGGTAAGCTCGCTTTAGACGAAAATATCAAAGCCAGAGACAAATCGTCGGCTGAATACCAGAGACAAAAATATGTGGACACCGTTCACAGTCAAGTCGTCGCTAGCATGGCTCAAATCGCAATGGGACTGGGCACCGCCGATTTAGCCAGGCGCGATCAAATTCTCAAAAGTGGTTTGAAGTCACTTACTACACTCGTTGGCGACGAACAAGCTCAACAAACGCTGAGCAGTCTAAAGACCTGGCTAGCGAATGTGAAATTGCCCGTTGGTACTTTCGAAAAACCAGTCTGGGACACAATGGAGCGAGAAGTTAAACTAGAGGCTGTAATTAAAGCAGCTCTGGCCAAAGATGAAGTTGTAGCGGAAATTCGCAAGCGCCTCTATAAATACGCCCATCCAAGCAAAGTCTCGTCGGTTTCTTCTAAGGTCGTTGCTACCTCTTTAAATACAGTGGCCATTATCAGCCCTGGTTTTGCCATTCCAATCGGTGCTGAAGCCGCCCTGGATGCTTATATTGCCGCTACCGGTGGCTCTGAAGAAGCGAAATTAGAGAAAGAGTTGATTTACGACAAACGTATTCAAAGTCGTCTTAAAGTTCTCGACCAGGAAGCCACGCTTGCTCTCGATAATTACCGTTTTGCCCTTGTGACAAAGAATCCGTCTTTGCTGGTATTTTCCGAAGCCGTCATTTCTGATATGACGAGCGAACCTATAGCCAATCAGATTTTGATTGGTCAGGTAGCGCCTGGTCAAAGTAAAGAAATCGCTGAAAACCTGCCAGGGATATCGGAATCCAAACAGCCCAAGGAAAAAACAGGCGTTTTCAATACAATCAAGAGTACCGTGCTGCGCTGAAAAGTGCTAAAACGAGTGCAGGACAACTGAGAATTGAACTGACAATTAAAATGTTAAGGCTGAACTTCCTATTAATGTCGACCATCTTGCTGAGCAATTGCTGCGCTGCATGGGCCCAGTCGACCGCTGTAAAACAGCCTTTGAACGGTCAGCTTGTGAAAAACAGTCACGCCAAAACTAAGCCGTCGATCCCTGAAAACAAACCACCTCGCTATCACATCGACTTCACACCAGCCAACAAAAGCAGCACGCGTTTTGGCAACTTTCAATCGTCGATGCCTGACAAGGCGGTCAAAACTTATTTGCACAAAATCAAGGCGGAACCAAATTCACTGGCTGGCATTATGCCAACACCGGCTGGACAAGCGGCTTCTACCAATCAAGCGCCTTCGACAATAAATGCCACAAGCACCGCCGCTGATACCGGTAGCCAGCCCAGAGTGCTGGGCCCATCGGGAGTGGCTATCCCTCAAACCAGCGGGGCAAGCTCGTCTTTTTTCAAATAGTTAAGAGATATCGGGCTGGAT
>Ga0182030_10007700_pt1 | contig 22428 bp, 20 predicted proteins | sample 812S3MmetaG_FD_121299 | JGI IMG/M metagenome (GOLD analysis project Ga0182030, IMG submission 121299) | Permafrost microbial communities from Stordalen Mire, Sweden - 812S3M metaG (Illumina Assembly) | ecosystem: Environmental > Terrestrial > Soil > Wetlands > Permafrost | place: Sweden... | reverse complement strand
TTTCCGTTCATCATCATTCAAGACTCGACCAAGCACTGGACGCTGCACGCGGCCGCCGAGAGCGATGCCGAGATGACGGAGATCTTCCGCGGCGCGCTCGACATGGACGTGCCGTTCGAAACGCTCTCGGTCAACGAGTGGACGCAACATCTGCTCTGTGCGGACAGCTATCGCACCGGGCGTGCGTTCATCGCCGGCGATGCCGCGCATCTGGTGATCCCGACCGGCGGCCTCGGCATGAACACCGGTGTCGGCGATGCGACCGATTTGAGCTGGAAGCTCGCCGCGACGCTCGCCGGCTGGGGCGGACCGGGATTGCTCGATTCCTACGAAACGGAACGGCGGCAAATCGGCCTGCGCAACGTGCGCGCGTCGGGCGCGGCGATGGACGGGCGCACGACCTGGCGCGCAGCCGAGACGCGCGAAGACATGGCCAAAGCGTTCGATGCGGAACAGCGCAAAGTCACCGAGATCGCCGGCATCGAGGCCGGCTATCGCTACGTCGACTCACCGCTCGTGTGGGCCGAGCCGGGCGCCGGACCCGATCCGGATAACCGCGCGTACGTGCCGACCACGTGGCCGGGCTTCCGGCTGCCGCACGTGTGGCTGCAGGACGGCACGGCGCTGCACGATCGCCTGGGCTTCGGATACACGCTCCTACAACTCGGCGACGCGCCGGCTGCAACCGATGCGCTCGAACGTGAGCTGCGGGCTGCGGGTGCGCCGCTCGAAGTAATGCGCGTGCCCGACGTGCGCGCCCGCGAGATCTACGAGCGCGATCTCGTACTGGTGCGTCCCGATCTGCACGTTGCGTGGCGCGGCGACGCGCCGCCCGACGACCCGCAGGCCGTCGCGGCGACGGTTACGGGACAGGTGCGCTCAGGCCGCGCTATCGGCGTGTAACACCGCGTAGATCCGCTCGGCGGTCACCGGCAGTTGCGTGAGGCGCACGCCGCACGCCGCGTGCACCGCATTGGCCAGCGCCGGTCCGAACGCCGACGTGTTGACTTCGCCGACGGCGCGCGCCCCGAAAGGGCCCGGACCGCGATCCGACTCCAAGATGTGCACGTGGAAGGGCGGCATGTCTTTCTGGCACGGCAGCTTGTAATCGGCGAACGTCAGGTTTGCGATCCGGCCTTCTTCCACGATCAGCTCTTCGGTGGTGGCGTGGCCCAAGCCCATGACAAAGCCGCCGTCGATTTGACCGCGATGGGCGATCGGATTGAGGATCGTTCCCGCGTCGACGCAGAACGTGACGTCGTCGATCGTGAACGCGCCCGTCTCGCGGTCGACCGTAACGTCGACGACGTAGCCGTTGAAGTTGTTGTACTGCGGATCGCCGTGATGGGGTTGACCGTCGAAGGTTCCCGTGTACGTGATCGGCTCGCCGCCGCGCGACGCGACCAGGGCCGCACAGGCGGCATCCCACCCGTTGTCGGCGAGTCCAATGGCGTCGAGATCGGCGCGCAGTTGGCGCGTGGCATCGAGCACCGCGCCGCCGACCACGTGCGTCGTACGGCTGGCACCGACACCGGGATCGAACGGCACCTCGTCCGTACCGCCGCGCTGAACCCGCACGCGCGTGAGGTCGATCCCGAGATCGACCGCGACGACGCGCGTGAGCACGGTGAAAATGCCCATGCCCTGTTCCACGGTGCCCGTGTGCACGTCGAGATCGCCCGTTGCATTGACGACGAGCTGAAGGGTCGTTTTGCCCACGCCGATGTGCCGCACCGCAAACGCAACACCGCGGCCGCGGCCGTCCGCCAACGGCGAACCCCAGCCCGACTCGCGCTTGAGGACCTCGAGCACGTCGGCGCCGCGGGCGGCTAAGTACGTGTGGCCCTCGACATCGAGCTCGCCTTCGCGCGCACAGTTGAGCATGCGGAACTCGAGTGGCTCGATCCCGAGTTCGCGCGCGACGAGATCGATCGCCGATTCGGCCGCAAACACGCATTGAATATCGCCCGGCGCGCGCATGAAACCGCCCGGAACGGAGTTGGTGTAGACCGCGGTCCGCTCGAGGCTTTGGTTGGGAATACCGTAGGGAAACTTCGTCTCGGGACCGGGGAGAATCGTCGGGATCACCTTCCCGGCCGCGTACGCGCCGCCGTCGAAGAGCGCCTTGACGTGCAGCGCGATCATCTTGCCTTCGGCCGTGACGCCGGTTCGAACGGTGATCTTCGAAGCGTGCCGCACGGTGGTCGAGCGGATGTCGTCGAGGTAGTTGCGGACGAACTTCACCGGACGTCCGCTGGCCGCCGCCAAGTAATAGCACGGGAACTCTTCGACCGAGAGACCCTTTGCGCCGAAATCGCCGCCGACGTAGCTCGGGTGAATGACGAATTTGTCCTGCGGCAGGCCCGTCGTTACGGCGAACTGTTCGCGCAGGCTGAACGGTGACTTGTTGGTCGAGATGACGTGAACGATGCCGGCGTCGTCGATCCACACCATGGTCGCACGCGGCTCCAAGTAGCCGCCGTGATAGCGCGGCGTCGTAAACGTGTGCTCGAAGATGCGCACGGACTGCGCGAAGCCGGCTTCGACGTCGCCAATCGTCGTGTTCCCGTAGCCCTGAATGTTGGGGTGCGGGTGCTGCGGCCGCTTCGGGAACATGAACGGATATTTTTCGGGGTGCTCGTGCAGCACGAGCGCATCCGGCTTCAGCGCTTCTTCGGGATCGAAGAGTCCCGGCAGTTCTTCGTACTCTACCACGATCGCGGCGATCGCGGCCTCGGCGATCTGCGGCGTTTCGGCGGCCACGGCGGCTACGAACTCACCGATGAAGCGTACCCGGTCGATTGCGAGCACGGGCCAGTCGCACAGGCGGCGCCCGAAGTAGTGATCGCCGATGTCGCGGCCGGTCAGCACAGCATGCACGCCGGGCATCGCGCGCGCCTCGGAGGTGTCGATGGAGACGATCTTTGCGTGCGCCATCGTACCCGGCAAAAAGTCGGCCCAGAGCATTCGGGGCAGCGAAAAATCCGACGTGTACTTGGCTTGGCCCGATGTCTTGATCGTACCGTCGACGCGATATTCGTCCGCGCGGAAGCGATCTGCCGGGACCGAGGTCCGCGGCTGATCGAGCGTCGTGCTCATCCGCGCGAACCCTTGTAGCGGCCGATCTCCTTGAGCACGTCGTTGAGGATCGACTCATCGACGATGTCTTCGACCTTGACGTTCCCATCGATCAGGCCCTGATCTTTGAAGTACTGCAGATCCTTGCGCATGCTGGCGAGGTTGAGCTTGCCGTCGGGATCGATCGAACCCGGCGTCATATTCTTGTACGCAACCGGGTCCTTCACGTTCGTCGCCGCGCTCAGAATCGAGATCACGTCGGCCGCGTTCGGGCCCGCAAAGTGACCGTCGTGCAGTGCGCCGACGTAATAACGCACGGCGCGAAGATAAGCACGAATGAACTTCCGAGCCAGGTCGCGGTGCTCGCGGATGAAGGCGCCGCCGAAGATCAGCACCGAGATTTCCTGATTGGGATACCACGCGTCGTCGCCCATGATCCGCGTTGCGCTACCCGAGAGCACCGCTTGCGAAGCCTGCGGTTCGGTCGTGATGCTGGCGTCGACACGGCCGTTCTCCAAGGCCGCCACATGATCGGGATAGTCGAGGTTGACGCGCTTGACGTCGTTGAACGTCAGGCCGTACTTCTTCAGCAGTTCGAAGAGCGCAACGGTCGAGACGCTGCCGGGCTGGTTGCCGGCGATCGTCATGCCCTTGAGATCCTTAGGCGTCTTGTAACGGCCGCTCTTGACCAGATCGGTGCGCACCAGCAGCGGGTCGAAACCGTAGCCCGGCGTATCGGACGCGCGGTCGGCAACGACTTTCACGTCGATCCCGTGCGCGGCCGCGTTGTAAATACCCACCGCGGGCGCACCGCCGCCCGCATCGAGCTGACCGCTGCTCAGCGGAACCACCATGTCGCCGGCCGAGGCGAAGGTCGTGAACGTGACGTTGAGCCCCTCGTCCTTGAAGTAGCCCTTCTTGTCGGCGATCAGGAACGGCGCATCGCTGCCGACGTTGAGCACGCCGACGCGCACGGTGACGGCATCCGCACCGCGCACCGAACCCGACGGCGCGAGCGCCGCCAAGAGGCCGGCTGCAAGCGCCGCCGCGAGGATTCGCTGCGCACCGATCACAGGTCGCGGATCTCGGTGTTCATTGCGACGTCGCTGCGGCGTCGCGCGATCAGGGTCTCGCCATACTTGAAGTAGTCGCCGTTGACCGCGTCCTGTGCGGCTTGATCGAACTCATCGGACCACTCGCCGAGCGAATAGCCGTACCAGGGCGTCTGCGGACGCAACGCGGGCAGACCCAGTTCTTCCCAGATCTTCTTCGCGTTTTCCATGTACTCGCGCTTGGGCAGCGAGATCGGCGGAAACTTCTCCTTGAGCATCGCGTTGACGAGCATCGCGGAATCCTGACCGTTGTTACGCTTGCTGCGCGGACCGTGGCCTTGATCCTTGTGGTCGATGATCTGGATATCGAGCACCGGGTTTGCGCGGTAGGCCATCGCCCACAGCAGCATGTCGGAGTTCTTGGGATCGATATCTTCGTTGACCGCGATGACGTATTTGCCCGCCGCGGCGTGCAGCGACATCGCGCCGGTGAGCGCGCGCCACACTTCCGGCTCGGACGCCGTCCCCTTCATCGTGACGATGATGAACTTGCGCAGGTTGGTGAGCGGTTCGTGCATCGACACCTTGATGACACTGCGGCAACCCAGCACGTCGCGCAGGTGCGCGGTGAGCATCGGTTCCATCGCGACCCGCTTCATCAAGCTCGATTCGCTCGGCGTGACCTGCGAGATGATCGAGGTCAAGATCGGCTTGCGCTTGCGCGTGATCGCCGTGACCTCCATGTACGCGTTGTACTCCTGAAGGTTGACGTGACCGTGCGATTCGCCGAACGGCGCCTCAGGTTCGAGGTCTTTGGTCGAGATGTACCCTTCGATGACGATCTCGGCTTCGGCGGGCACGAGCAAGTCGACGGTCTTCGCGCGCACGACGTTGATCGGTGAACCGACCAGCCCGCCGGCGACCTCGAATTCATCGAGCGTTTCGGGGCACTTCTGGGCCGAAGTGAACGCGACCGAGGGCGGAGCGCCGAGGACGACCGCGGCGGGCATCTTCTCACCGCGGGCGCGGTACTTTTCCCAGTGCACGTAGATGCCGGGGCGCAACTCGAGCGAGGGGTTCATGCCCAGCCGCGTTGGGGACTTCACTTGGCCCCGGTAGTTGCCCATGTTTTGGATGCCGCTGTCGGGATCTTTGGTGATGTACTGCGAGAGCGTCGTGTACGGACCGTTGTCCCAACCCGGTGTCGAGATCGGCACCGGAATGCCGTCGAGGCCTTGGCCCGGCTTGAGGAGATCGTCGCCGGTGTAGACGATCTCTTGGCATGGCGCGTCTTCCACCAGCTTCGGCTTGATGGGCGCAGCCATTGCGCGCTGCCACGTTTCCTCGATCTTCTCGAGCGGCACGCCCATACCGATGCGGTAGATCTCCTCGTTCGCCGCGATCGCACCGACGACGACCGGGATGTCGTAGGTGCGTCCTTTGCTGTCGGTGACGTTGGTGAAGAGAAACGCCTTGCGGTCTTTCTCCTCGATGCCGCCGCGGAATTGCCACCGCACGAGCGGGTGCATCTCGGTGTCTTTGTTGATCGGGCGGTCGACGGTGATCAGCAGACCGGCGGCGTCGAGAGCTTTGATGTGCTCGTGGAGATCGGGGTAGTTGCGCGGCGGCGCAGCCAGCGGTTTTTGTGGCGCTAACATATACGGTTTAGCCTATCACGCTTTCGCGTCAGCGGTAGTTTTGAAGTTCGCGGTTTTCGCTGGCTTCCCAGAGCCAGCCGCCTTCGTGACCCGGCCACGATTCCTTGGCCAAGGCGATGATATCCGGATCGTCGAGGGCGGTGAGATGTCCGTTGTCGACGATCGTGGTGCCGTTGACCGTGACGGTCGCCCGGAACAAGCAGCCGTCCATATGTTCGCCGGTCGTGCCGCTGGTCGCGATGTGCAGCGAACCGCTGCGGCTGGAACCCGCGAGCCCGGTCGAACGGCCGCCGTAGCTGGCAACCTTGGGGTTGAACCCGAGGCCGATCTCGGCCAGGTAGCCGCCTTGCGCCGTGACTTCGGAGAGCACGCGGCCTTCCCAGCCGCCCTCGACCCTCGTCACTTCGCCGTTCTTCAAATGGACGGTGACGGGCTTGGCAAAGTTCGAATCGCCGAAATCACCGCTGTACACGCCGCCGAAGCCGGTGATCGAGTCGTAGCACACGACGCCGTTGATCGTGACGTTCTTCGATTCCGACGGCGTCATGATATTCGGACCGTGCGGCAACGGTAAATGCGCACGCTTACCGGGAGCATCGCAGATCAACTCTCCGTGCCAGCGGTCGTCCTTGCGCTGGTAGTCCATGTGCGCCACCGAGAGCTCGAGCGAAAGGTCGGTGCCCTTTTTGTCGGTGATGTGAACTTTCTTGACCGGATCCCCGGTATCGATCTGCGACCACGTCTTCTGCACGATGCGTGAGAGCAACGCCGGCGGAATGCGCATCCCCTCGCTGCAGAACAATTCGATCGTACGGAGATCGCCGTAGGAGAGCCAGCGCGCGCCGGTACGGCGCATCTTCGCGCCGAACTGCCCGGCCGCCGCCGGCCAAGCATGAAACACGACGTTGGCGTTGAGCACTGCAGGCGCGATCGTGTCCGGAACGTGCCACTCCTCGAACTCGTCGACCAAACACACGTAGGGGTCACAGCCGAACATCTTGGCGGTCGCGATGAGGGCGTAGATCACTTCCGCTTCGATGCGGCGATCGCCCATGATGCACACCTTCTCGCCGGGTTTGAGGCAGCCGATCTCGCCGATTCTCTTGCACGACTCGATAAAGTCCGGATACATGTCGGGTTTCAACAATTTTCAATTCCTCACTTAGTGCTTTTTACTCGCGGCTGCGATCAAGGAGTTGTCGATCATCGTTGCCGCAGCGACCTTGGTCTTCAGCAGGCCTTGCGACAACCAGAAATCTTCGGGAACTTCAATCGAGTCGGCGCGCAGGGCCCCGACTTCGAAATACGGCGGCTGGAGCTTCGCCATCTCCGCGAGTGGCCTTTGCTGCCAGGCGGCCAGAGTCTTTTGCACGTCGGCCGGAAACGCGTGCGGACCGCCCTTCACGATCTCGTCCCGGGCCCGCATGCAGGCCCGCAAAAAAGCCGTTACCGCCGCCCCGTTATCGGCCAGATATTTCGCCGAGGCGAGCACGAAGCCGGTTTGCGTGTTCGGTGCGATGTCTTGCGTCGAAACGAAACGCATCGCATAGCCGCCCTCGACCATATACGTCGCCGTCGGTTCGATCGTGGTACACAGATCGACGGCCTGGTTGCGCAGGCCCGTGATCATGTCGGCGGGGTTCCGTAGACGCTCGGAGTAGATCACGTCGGACCGGGTCAACCCGGCCTTGACCAGCATCTGGTTCACCAGCAGATTGATCGGCGCGCCCGGGGTTGCGGCGTCGATCTTGCGCCCGCGCAAGTCGGAGAGCTTGCGCACCGCACCCGAGTCCCACAGGTCCTTGCGCACCATCACCCACAACTCGTCGTGCCAACCGGCATGCGCAACGGTAAGCGACGCGATCGCCTTGATATCCCAACCTTCGCTGATCTGGTTGTAGAGTGCGGGACCCGGAACGCCTTGCCCGACGTCGAGTTGTCCGTTCACCAGCATCGGTAACTGGGTCAGCGACGATGACGTGAAGCGGTTGGGAAGAACGTTGAGGCCTTCGTCGGCAAAGTATCCTTTGTCGAGCCCGTACATGAACGGCAGGTATCCGTAGATATCCGGATTGACCGGAATACGGATCGTCGTCTTCGCATCGGCCGCGCGGAGGCGCTGCGGCCGACCGAGCGCCGACACACCGAGAGCAACTGCGGAGCCGACAAATGCGCGTCGTGTGCCCACGCCCAGGGGTACGACCATGGGGTTCGAAATCCATCGCTCATGGACGAACCGGCATTCGCACACGTGGGCACGCTTTCCGATCTACCGCCCGGAGCGGCGCTGATGGCGGCGGTCGGCGATTATGACATCGCGTTGTTCAACGTCGACGGTGAGATCTTCGCGATCGACGACGTCTGTCCGCATTTCGCCGGTTCGCTGCACGAAGGCACGGTCGCTGACGGCATGTTGTCGTGTCCGCTGCATGGATGGTGTTTCGACCTCCGAAACGGTACGCAGACGAATGGCCGCCGGTTCGTCGACACCTTCGACGTGCGCGTGGAAGACCAGAACGTCCTCGTGAGCGCGACGCCGCGCGTGCGCGTTTAGCGCATGACCTTGAAGCTCGCCGTTCCGGACCTGATCTCGAACTCGTACTTTCCGGCCGCGGCCGCGGTCGAGTTGGGTTTCTTCAAGCGCGAAGGGCTCGACGTCGAGCTCGAGTTGATCTTCCCGGTCGACAAGTGCTATGCCGCATTGCGCGAAGGCCGGATCGATTTCGTCGGCGGGTCGGCGCACTCGGCGCTGGCCGCGTTCCCCGCTTGGAGCGGCGTCAAGCTGCTATGCGCGCAAGCGCAAGGCATGTATTGGTTCCTGATCATGCGCTCCGATCTCAAAGTCGCGCGCGGCGACATCGCGGCCGTCAAAGGCAAGCGCATCGGCGCGGCCCCGTGGGTCGAAATGGGCTTGCGCCGGCTCTTGATCGCCGCCGGCATCGATCTCAAACGCGACGAGGTGACGATCCAACCCGTTCCCGGCGCCGTCGGCGAGAAAGCCAACTTCGGGCTGATGGCGGCGCAAGCACTTGCCGACGGCAAGATCGACGGCTTCTGGGCCAACGGCATGGGCGCCGAGGTTGCGCAGCGCAGCGGCGCCGGAACGCTCGTGCTCGACATTCGCCGCGGCGACGGACCGCCCGAATGCTTCGACTACACGATGGCCTCGGTGGCGGCGAGCGATGCGTTGATCGAGCGCTCGCCCGAAACCGCCGCCGCCGCCGTGCGCGCGATCGTCGCGACGCAACGCGCGCTCATCGACGACATTTCGCTTGCAACGAAGGCCGGACGCGCGCTCTTTCCCCCCGCGGAAGCGGATCTGATCGCCGGCATCGTCCAACGCGACTTGCCGTATTACGACGCGACGATTTCGCCGGAGTTCGTCGCCGGGATGAACGCGTTCGCGCGCGACATCGGCATCCTCGACCGCGACGTTCCCTACGACGGCGTCGTTGCCGGCGGCGTGCGCGAACTCTGGCGCGCCTAGGCGCCTACCAGGTGCTGCTGACCGATGCGAGCGCGGTGCGCGCCAGCGGCAGCGCGAACGACCCGCTCCAATCGCGGTCGAAGAACTGCACGGTGGCGGTCACGGAATCTCCGGTCAGGTCGGCATCGAGGCTGGCGTCGCTGGGGAAACGGTCGCCGTTCTCCGGATCGCCCGCGTAGACGAAACGCATCGTGACGTGGTGTCCGTCGAACGACATCGCGGTCGGATCGTAGGCGGCGTCGGTCGGCTCGGCGTCGGCGACGTCGGCACACGCATCGGTCGCGGCAGCCCGCTGCTGCAGGGTGATCCCGAGCAGCGCACTGTGATGATGCGGCTGCACGAGCGCTGCGTGGGCGACCACGAACTGCAGTGAGTTGACGTCGATCGTCACCGCGATGCGGCAGCCGGCGCGCACGAAGACGAAACGTTTGGGTTGCGTCTCACCGGCTTGCCACGAGACGATGGCACCGTCGGGATCGCGCGGCGGCGCCACGGCGAGCAGTGCTTGAAGTGTCGGAACCGGCCGCGGCTCCACCTCCGGCGGCGCCATCGCGACGAAGCGCGGTATCGGCGCCTGCGGCGGCGGGGCCGGCGGCGCAACTGCCACGCGTGCGTGCGGTGGTGTTCCGGTAGCGACGTCGTTCGCTTGCAGAAACGGTACGACGACGAGCGTTCCCGAGTCGGCAAAGCCGCCGCGCTGATCGCTCGTGCGCGAGGTGACGATGCCGAGAATCTCGCCCGTGCCCGGATCGAACACGGGCCCGCCGCTGAGTCCCTCTTCAATGTGCACGTTTTCGAGCTCGAGGTAGAGCCCGTTCTCCGGTCGCGAGGCGATGGTGCCGGGAAAGAGGACCCGCGGTTCTTGGCCCACGATCCCGATCAGCTCATCGTTCTTCACGTAGCCGGCCACCGCGACGAGATTGCCTTCGACGACCGGATGCGTGCGCGGCGCGAAGCGCGCGGCGCGTAATCCGCCGCGATCGATCGTGAGGAGGGTGAGGTCGCGCGGCCCCGTCCGCTCGACGTGCGCGATAATGTCGTGCTGATCGCGGCTGACATCCACCCGGATGCTCGCCGCGCCGGCAACGACGTGCGATGCGGTCAACACGAGCGAGCGCCGGGCGTTGGAATCAACGACGACACCGCTGCCGCTCTGGGTCGGTCGGCCCGAACGATCGAACGCCCAAACCTTGACCAGCGACGGCCGGACAGCGCCATAACCCGCTGAAGCATCGTCGGAGGCGCGCACGCCGTTAGCGGCCAGCACGAGCGCGATCAGCAGGGCGCTCGCAAAGACCTTATGCACGCAGGTAGATCCCGGCGGCATCGCAGGCGCCGTTGCTGCCGTGGAACACGCCGAGCGGCGGCCAGTCGGTATACACGCCGGGCACTTGCGAGGTCCACGTCTGCGCGCCCGTCCACGGCTTGTACTGCGGCACGATCGACGGCAGCGAGAGGTGCCCGATCTCGCAATCGTGCCAGACGATGCGCGGGGTGAGATCGTTCGGCCCGTTGACGCCGAAATAACTCCCGCTGACGAAACGGTCCGAGCGGCCGACGCCGGAGCGTTTGTGCCACGTATACGGCTGTGCGATCGAGACGATGCGCTTGAGGATGATGCCGTCGTTCTGCGAGCCGCCGTCCGGGGTCCAGCCGTCTTCGGGACGCGTGTGCTGGACCGCCGTAAACGTATGGCGCTGACCGTCGGTCGCGACGCCGGTCGCCGAAAAGACCAGCAGCGACTCCGAAATCGGATAGAGTTCCAGCACCACGTCCGGACCGCCGCACGGGAAGCGCTCTTCCGACGTGATCGGCTTGTTGGATGCAAACTTCCAGTAGAACGCGTAGTCGTCGTGTTCGCTTTGCGCCGAACTCTTCTGTAGTCCGGCGTCGACGGACACGCCGCGCGGTCCCGCACCCCAGCCGCCGATGTAGATGTAGCCGGTCTCCTGATCGACGATGCCGGGTGCGCCGGTCACTTCATCGTAGCCGGGACCCGTCACGAAATGGCGCGCACCGCACGGAATCGAGACCGAAACGCGCACCGCGCTGTAGCCGTTGACGGCGCGCACGCCGTGAAACGCGCCGGAGTCGATGTCGAACGGCGATGCGACTTGCGAACGTACCGGAATGCCCGGCGTGCGGTGATCGTCGTGTGAGGTGTCGAAACGGTGCGCGTAGAGCCAGGCCAGGTCGAGGCCCGCGGCGCGCGCCTTGGCGGGCGGCGCGGGCTTCGGACCGGCTTGCGTGGGAACGAACAACGGCGTAGCGTTGAACGCAAACAGTTTCGGCGGCGCAACGAGGCGCGGCGGCGCAAGCGCGATGCGCACCGGCGCATGGTGCTGCACTTGCGCCCGATGCTGCGCGCGGACCGCGACCTGGCGTGGATGCACCTGCGGCGGTGCGGGCGGTGCCGCGCGGCCCGACGATGCGATCGTATATCCGCGTTCGGGCGGAAGTGCGGCGATTTGCGGATCCTGCACGACCGCGTCGTAGGCGACGATGCGAATGGCGCCGTCGCGTTGCACGACGACGAGGTTCTCACGCTGCGCGGGTCGCAGGTCGCGGAGGATGTGCAGATCGTCATCGGCCGGCACCGGTCCAGTACCCGCGAGAACGACGCAACCGAGCAGTGCCGTTAACACCCGCTCCGCCAGTCTGCGCAACGTAGACCTCCTTGCTTAGAGAATGTCGGCAGATCGGCGACGGATCTTGCGCCCGCGAGCATGAAAGTTCGGTGAGGAACCGCAAGGTGCGGCGCGTGACCACCGTCCGGGGCTGCGCGATCGGCATTGCCGCCGCCCTCGCCCTCATAGCAAGCGCGGGTCGCGCCGTTGCGCAAGCGCCGCCGGCGCCCGCCATCAGCGTCGACCGCGCTCACGCGGGCATTCCGCTCGGCACGAGCGTGACGATCAACGTTGCGGGAACCGCCGGTCCGTTGACCGTGCAAGTGCCGTACGACGGCCTCGACGCATCCTACGACCCGCGCACGCGCCGCCTGCTCGTGACCGGCCGCACCGCCGGCAGCGGAAACATCACCCTCACCGATCGCAACGGCAACACCGCCGCGATCGCGGTGCTCGTCGCGCCGCCGGCCGGCACCGTTCCCACCGACGTCGACGTCGCGCTGGCCGGAACGGTATCGGCGCCGTTCGTCACGGCGCGCATTCGCGATGCAATCGAGCGAGCGCTCGTCCGCCAGCCGAGCACGCTGCTCGACGTGCACGGCCTGACGATCCCCAACGCCCTTGCCCCCGGCGACAAGCTCGAAGCCCAAGCGGGCGTCACGATCGAGGGCCGCGGCGCATACGTCGACGTCGCGGGGCGCACGAACTTGCACGTACACGTCGACGCGGTGCCGCCGCTCGATCCCGTGACGCTCTTCTACAGCGACGACCCGGAGTATGTCGGCGCGCAACTCGCCGGCGTACTCTTTCGCGGCACGATCGACGCGCAAACGCCGGCGCGGCTGTTCGCGTATCACGTAGCCTTCGGCGCGCCGCGCCAACTGACGCTCGCGCTGCGCGCCGCCGCCGGCGCTCGGGTGCAAGTGCTCGGCACGATCAGCGGCGCAAGCCCGGCCTTCGCCTACATCGGCCAGCAATCCAGTGCGCGCTATCTCGCCGAGCATGCGAGCGGCGAGAGCGCCATCGTGACGGTGCTCCCCAATACGCCGTATCTGATTCCACTCGGCACGATGCAACCCGGCGACCTGATCGAGGCGATCCTCGATCTGCACGTGCTCGACGGCGGCCCGCTGGAAGTCGATCTCGCCACGAACCCGGCCGGCGCGGCGCTCCCGCCGCTGGATGGTGCGGAGCTTCCCGGCGATACACACGGCCGGCGCGGCGTCTTCCCCCTCACCGGCATCGCGCCGCTCGCGTTGTCATTCGCGAGCGGCGCACCCGAACCGGCGCCGATTTCCGTCGGCGATGCCGCGCTTCCGAATCAACGCACCGACGGACGGCCGCTCGGCGGCGATTACGGCGTCGTGCGCCCGTTCACGCTGCACCTGGCGAACACGTCGGCCGCGCCGCTTTCCGTCTATCTCTACGAGCTCACCAGCGGTTCGGGCGGCACCACGACCACGTTCTGGTTCGACGGCGAAGTGACGGCCACGCTCGTGCCGTGCATCGACGATCCCGCGCAGCCGCATCTCATCAAAACGTTCGCGCTCGCGGCCGGCGTGACGCGCACCGTGAACGGCACGTTCATGACCGACGGCGCCGGATCGTATCCCGTGCACTTCGGCTTGAGTGCCACCGCGCCGATGCCGGTGCCGCCCAACGCCTGCGCGCCTACACCCCCGTCGCCCGTGCCTTGATGAACAAGACGATCGCGACCAGCACGATGAAGCCGATGAACAGCGAACGCAAGACCCGTTCGGGCAAACGTTGCGCGACGCCGGCCCCGAACGACACCGTCGTCACGCCGCCGACCGCGAGCGGAATCGCGATGGCCCAGTCGACGTCGGCGGCCATCGCGTAAGTCGCCGTCGTCAGGATCGTCGACGGCACGGCGAACGCGAGCGCCATGCCCTGCGCTCCGAGTTGGGTGAGCCCGAAGAACATCGTCATCGCGGGGACGGTCATGATCGCACCGCCGATGCCGAAGAAACCCGAGAAGATCCCGCTGATCGCTCCCGAGATCGTCGCATACGGCCACGGCAATGCGGCCATGGCCGGCGGTTGCGCGAGGAACGTGCGGCGCGCCATATCGAGCGCGATCACGATCAGAAACACCGAGAAGGCCGTGCGCAATAACGCGCTCGGCATCAGCGTCGCGATGCGCGCCGCCGCATAGGTGAACGGTAACCCGGTGACCGCGATCGTTGCGGCAATGCGCCAATCGAGCCGCGCTTTGCGCGAGTAGCTCCACAAGCCGACGACGACGTTGGGGAGCGCCATCGCGATCGCGGTGCCTTGCGAGAGCTGCTCGGTGAGCCCGGCAAAAATCCCGAGCGTCGGAATGGCCAAGAACGCCCCGCCGATACCGAAGAGGCCGCCCGCAAAACCGAAGGTCGCGCCGAGGACGACAAAGACCAGGAAATGGACGATGACCACTAACTCAAGCCCGTTCGCCCGCCGATCAGACGCGATTTAGAGTAGAGATCGTGCAGTTGCATGCGGCGTATGAGTCCAAACAAGAGAGGCGCGACGAGCAACGACGAGGCCAGCTCGCGACGGTCGACCGGTCCGTCGCTCGGTCCGAGCGCGGCGCGCACCGGCAGCGGATCGCGTTCGAAGCGGTCCATCCAATAGCGATAGGTATCGGAGGCCGCGAACGTTTCGAGCGCGCGCACGCGGTTGACCGCGTAGGGCATCATGCCGGTCAACTCGCCCAGCCGAAGCGTGAGGTCCGATTCGATGTCGCGGCGCTGATCCGCCAGCACCGCGGCCTCGACGTGCCGCCCGCTCGCGTGAAACGTCGAGATCGCGATCGCCTTCACCGCCGCCTCGATCGGCGCGCACAGGAGGCCCGCGCGGTCGGCCGAGTATTCCGTTTGCCGGATCCACGCGCCGAAGAGCGAGGCGATGATCGGATTGCTCCGGCCCGACGCGTTGATCAGCGAGAGCAGGCGCGTGTTTCCGCCCGCGATGTGTCCGAGTTCGCGGCCGATCATGAACGCGAGCTCGTCGTGGCCGAAGAGCTGTAAGTACTGGCTCGAGATCACGAGCGCGTACGGTTCGCCGAGCCCGATGCTGTTGACCGGAACGAAGTAGTCGTTGCTGATGAAGACCAACGGCGGTGCGATCCCGAGCCGGCGAGCCAAGCGTTCGACCGTATCGACGACGAGCGGAAACTCCTCGCGCCGCGCGCGGATGCTGCTGCCCAGCAGCCGACCGCGGGTGAGCGAAACGAACACCATTCCGGCGACGAATAACAGCGCTACCTGCGTCGGCGTGATGCCGTGAAAAACGAAGCCGATCACGACCAGCGTGATCGGAACGGTCACCAAGAGCGAGAGCGCGACCTTGTGTTCGCGGGCGACGCGAATGGACGTCCAACCCGAGAACAGTCCATCGACGCGAGCGGCCATGAGCGATCCTTCACGCCGTGCGTGGAGGGCCCTTGCACGAGCGTGGAGGATTCGTACCGAGATGAAATATGCGTTCTTCGTCCTGGCCCTCGCCCTCGCCATGCCGGGCGCCGCAAGCGCGCAAACGCTGCCGACGGTAAGAGTCGCAACCACGCCGATCGACGTGGGCGCGGAAGTGCTCTACGCCAAAGACATGGGCTTCTTCCAAAAACACGGGCTCAACGTCGACGTGCAATTCATCGACAACGGCGCAGCAATCGCGTCGGCCGTGGCCTCGGGCGCGATCGACATCGCCCAGGGCAACGTCGTCACGCTCGCCACCGCGCACGACAAGGGTTTGCCGTTCGTCGTCGTCGCGCCGGCCGCGCTGTATTCGAGCACGTCGCCGACGAGCGCGCTGATCGTCGCGACGAACGGGCCGATCAAATCGGCCAAAGATCTCAACGGCAAGACGATCGGGATCACGGGCGTCAAGAACATCACCCAGATCGCCGCGATGGCGTGGCTGGATCAGAACGGCGGCGACTCGAGCACCGTCAAATTCATCGAGCTGAAGTTTTCCGAAATGGGACCGGCCGTGCTCGCCGGACGCATCGATGCGGGCGTCACTGCCGAACCCGACTTGAGCGACGCCGTCGCGAGCGGTTCGGTACGCATCCTCGCGCCGGTCTACAACGCCGTTGCACCGACGTTCATCATCGGTGCGTGGTTCGCCACCAGCGACTGGGCCAAGTCGCATCCCGATCTCGTGGCGCGCTATGTGGCCGCCATCAACGAAGCCGGCGCGTGGGCCAACAAGAACCAATCCGCATCGGCGAAGATCCTCGAAAAATACACCAAAGTCGAGACGAAACCGGGCATGAAGCGCGTCCTCTTCCCGGAAAAAAGTGACCTCGCTCTGATGCAACCCGCCATCGACGTGACGGCCAAATACAAAGTCATCAAAGCCACCTTCCCCGCATCTGAGCTAGCCGCCAAATAGCCTACGTCGGGGGCGCTACGGGATGGTGGCGTCGATGACTTCGCGGATTGAAGGGAGGCGTTCGATGCGGGCGATCAGCGCGCGCAGCGATTCGGCTGCCGGCGACGATGGGACGTTTGCGGCGATCGCGGGGTAGACGAACGTTTCGCCGAGGCCTTCCAGCAGCGCGGCCGTATCGAACGTTGCACTCATCAAAGCGGCGAGGCCGCGGCGGCCTTCGAGGGCAAGCGGAGCGCCGGTGAACTCAGCGCGGGCGAGCAAGGCGGCTTCGATGCCGTCCGCTGCGGCGGCGCCGACGATGTATGCCGCGGTCATCGTGCCGCGTGCTTCGGTCAGGCCGCTCGCGGCCGTTGCGGCAATGCCGAACGCATCGCGCGTCGCTTCGCGCTGTAAACCGAGCACGCGAGCAGCCGCGACGGCGGCGCCCAGACGGCCGCACGTGCCGCGAGTATCCCAACCGCGTTCGCGGTGCGCGGCCCCCAGCGCGCGTTCGACGCGCACCGCAATCTCCGTTCCGGCAACGACGGCATCGAGTACCGTCGCACCGGCCGCATCGACGCTCTCGCCGGCCGCCAGCGCGGCCGCGACTACCGGCGTTGCGAGCGTCACGTCGTCGCCGGCGGCGATTCCGGTGAGAAATGCCGCGTAGAGCGGCGTCGTTGCCGCGGCGCGGCCGACCGCACGCGCGCGCAGGCGTGCCGGTCCCGGCGCATCGGATGCGGCAATTTGTGCCGCTCCGGATTGCGCGCCGGCAAGCGCACGCAACACCGTCGCAAGCACGAGTTCGCGCGCGGGTGCGCGCACCGGTTCGCGAAACGCCCAGCCGTTGCCGGCGAAGGCCATCAACTCCGCGGTCGGTTGCACGACCGGCGCGGCGGCGCTCACGCCGTCACCGCCGCGATCAGCGCCGCGAGATCCGCCGCTTTGGGCAGCTCCGATACGGCTTTGCGCAGCGCACCGGTCCGTCCGGCGAGCACGGGTTCCATCAGCGCCTCTGCTTTAGCGTTCAGCTCCGCATCGGTGAGCGGCCGCTCGAGGCTGCCGCGCGCATGCGTGGTGGTCTCTTCGATCGTCGTGCCGTCGGTGAGACGCACGCTCACGCGCGCCGAAGCCCGCGGCATCTTTTCGTCGGGCTCGAGCCGCACGCGCGCGCGCAACGCGGCAACGTCGGGTGCGACGACCAGCGCGTCGTCGTACTGCGCGAGTCCGACCGTGCCGTCGCGTAAGCCCATCGTCACGCCGTGCACCGCGCTGAAGCGGGCCTGCAAACCATCGCCCGGCGTCAGGTTCCCCATCAGTTCGGGCACCAGCGGATTGCAGTGCACGACGACCGCGTCGACGGCGGCCGCGTTGCCGATGCGCGCCGCGAGCGCGACCGCGGCGTCGATCGCCGGATGCGCAACGATGCCGCAAGGATAGGGCTTGTAGGTATTTTTCGCGAGCTCGAAATTCGCGTGCAGGTTCAGATCGAGCGAACCGATGCGGTGCGTCGTGGCGAGCGCCTCGGCGAATCCGCCTGGTGCTTCGAGCGCGTCTTCGGGTGCCGTGAAGCCGCGTGCGGCCAGCGTGGCGGCCAGCAATCCGTTGGCGGCGGCCTTGCCCGCATGGTAGGCTTTGGTCATGCGGCCGAACGCTTCGCGTTGACCGACCGTGCTCGAGGCGGCAATGCCGATCGCGCGCGCCGTTGCACCCGCATCGAGGCCCATGAGCGCGGCCGCGGTAACGGCCGCGCCGATCGTACCGCACGTTCCCGTGATGTGCCAGCCGTCGTCGTAGTGTTCGGGCGAGATCGCGACCCCCAACCGCAGTTGAATCTCGCAGCCCAGCACGAACGCGCGCATCGCGGCCGCACCATCGGGTGCCGTCGACGGCGCGAGGGCGAGCAACGTCGCGGCGATGGCGGCCGCCGGATGGATCACCGTGGCGAGATGCGTGTCGTCGTAGTCGTCGACGTGCGCCGCAAAACCGTTGCCGAGCGCGGCGAAGTGCGCGTCGGCGCGCACGGTGCGCCCCACGACCGGCGCGACCGCGGCGCCGCCGGATTCGCGCGCTACGCGCAGGATGGAATCGAGTCCGGGATGGCGGCTCGCGCCGATCGCCACCGCCAGCACGTTGAAAAGCGATCGCTTCGCTTCGTGCAAGACGCTATCGGGCAAATCGGCGAGCGCAAACGCGACAATCGCCGTACTCAGATCACGGGTCACTGGCGGGTGCGCGACCGCTGTCGTACCGGAACTACTCATCGCGATTGCGCTTCGCGGCGGCGGTCCCTACGACCCCGTGGCGTGCTGCAGGAACAGCGAGACGAGCGCCACCGCGACCCACAACACGAACCCGAGCGCGAGCGGCCGCGGTCCGCTGCGCGCCAGCCGGCCGATATCCGTCTGGACGCCGATGGCGGCAAGCGCCGTGGCGATCAGGAACGTCGAGAGCTGCGTGATGCCGGGATGCCAAGCTCCCGGAACGACACCGGTCGAATTGATGCACGCGGCCACGACGAACCAGCCGATGAACCACGGCACGACCTTGCGCCACGGCACGTGGACGCCCGTTTCGCGTTGCGTGCGCGCGTGTGTGATCGCGACGATGGCAACGACCGGCAGGATGAACGCGGCGCGTGCGAGCTTGACGATCGTCGCGTGCTCGCCCGCTTGCGTGCCGTACGCATATCCCGCTGCAACGACCGATGACGTGTCGTTGATCGCCGTCCCGGCCCAGACGCCGAACTGGCTCTGCGTGAGATGCATCAGCGTGCCTAGCGCCGGGAACGTCAGCACGGCCACGATGTTGTAGAAGAAAATCGTGGCGATGCCGAGCGCAACGTCGGTCTCTTCCGGCTCGATCACCGATGCGACCGCCGCGATCGCCGATGCGCCGCAGATTGCCGTGCCGACGCCGACCAAATGCTGCAACACGACGTCGATCTTTAGAAAGCGGCCGACGATCGGCGCCAAGACCAGCGCGACGGCGATCGTGCCGATCGTCACCGGCAGCGTCTCCCAGCCGGTGTGCACCACGACTGCCAGCGACAGCCCGAATCCCGAAACGACGATCGCCGCTTGCAGCACGTACTTCCCGGCAAACGCAAAGCCGGGGTTCAGCGCGTCAGGCAGCCGGACGGCCCGGCTCAGCACGATACCGAGCACGATTGCGAGCACCGGAGCTCCCACGAGCGGCAAGCCGCGCGCGGCCAGAGTCGCAAGGAGCGCGAGGGCACCGGCAGCCAGGACGCCGGGCACAATCGGCATCGTCCGAGTATAGTGACGCGCCGGCGATAATACAAATAAGGATAAACTTCATGTTTTCCAGATTCTTCTTATGCATCTGAGCCAGCCGGTCGCGGGCCTCGTGCCCAAATAGCGGGAAGAGCATCGGTATGAACGACCAGCAGCGGCCGAAACCGGCACCGCTCGACTACGACCAGATCGAGGCCGGCCTCGACCCCTCCCAGCGCGCCGAACTCGCCGCCTTACGAGCTCAGGTCGAGCACGAGTTCCCCAACGGCGAAGAGGTCCGCGGCCACGTCAATGCGCTGCGCGAAGCGGAAGCCGGTATTGCGAACTGGTTCGATAGCCCGGAGACGCAACAATGGATGAAGGCCCTGACCGACGCGGGCCTCTAGTTCTCCGGACCGCGTGAGGGGATGACCGGAATCGCCGTGCGGCGCGGTAGAGGGCTGCCGGTATCAACCGGCCGCGGCGTCGCCGGCGCCGGCGAGGGCGTGAAGATCTCCGTCGGCGCGGCCGAGGGCGCATTGGGGTCGAACGGGGCCGGCGTCTGGAGGTTGACGGCCGGCGGCACGTCGAGCGCGACGATGCGCGTGTGCGGATCGTATTCGGCCGCGCCGCCGAACGCGCGCGCAACTTCGGCCAGGGGCACGTACGCGACGCCGTCGCGACCGAACGGCGCCACCGGCAACGTCCCGGTCACGCCGTCGCACGCGAAGGCATCCGAGCCGATGCGAAACGTGCACGTCCGGCCCTGCCGCACGAGCGTGATCGTGTCACCGTCGACGGCCGCGCGCTCGGTGAAGTGCGTGACCACCGGCACCACCGGCGCCATCACGTGCCCGAAAAGAAGTTGCGCCGGCGGAGCGCTGGCAACGATCGCGCCGTTGAGGATGACGATCACGACCGCCGGATTCATACGTGCCTAACTTCCTTCGGACGCTGGTGGATGTCTTCCACGCGGCCGCCGTGCAGTTTTCCGCCGCCGGCGCGGCGTTTCTGGCTCAGGCGATCGCCTTCAACATCTTCTTTGCCGCTATACCGCTCTCGCTCGTGATCGTTGCGATGTTCGGCTACATCTTCGGGACCGAGGCCGGCGATTTACGGGCGCTCGACACCATCGATCATATCGCTCCACAATTCTACGACTTGGTGTCGGGGAATATCCAGTCGGTCGTACGCTATCGCGGCGTCTCGGGGACCGTCGGGTTGCTCGGCTTGATCTGGTCGGCGAAAAACGTGTTCGGCGCCGTCTCCTACGGCCTAGACCGCTCGCTCGGCCTGCGTAGCCGGCACTTCATTTACGAAATTCTCATCGCAGTCGTGCTCGTGCCCATCCTCGGCCTCGTGCTTATCGTCGCGACGGCCGGACCGCTCGCGATCACGTACGTCGAGCGTTTCACCGGCCTCGAATATCTGCGCTACGGTCCGCAGATCGGTTCGTACTCGTTCTCGCTGGCTTTCGTGTTCGTGGTCGCGCTGCTGGTGTATACCTATTTGCCCAATCGGCGTGCACGCTTGACGTTCGGCATTCCCGGCGCGCTCGTTACGGCGATCGGCTACTCGCTCGCCCAGGTTGCCTTCGGGATCTACACCGCGCACGCCAACGTTTTCCAGATCTACGGCACGCTCTCGGCGATTTTCGCCCTCATGCTGTGGGTGTATTACATGTGCATGATCTTTCTCTACGGCGCGCACGTGAGCGCGCAGTGGGAAGCGCACTTCTCGGCCCCTTGTCACCCCGAGCTTGTCGAGGGGCGGCCACTCAGCGCGGCGATTGAAGCGCCCCCTCGACAAGCTCGGGGTGACAAGGGACAGTAAGGAACGCGTCGACCATCGTGGAAGCCTTCCAGGTGCGCCTATCTTTGCTCGCCGTTTTTTCGTTTCTCTCCGTGTTCCTCATGGCGGCGACGCCGGCGTTTACGATCGTTCCGACGGTGATCGTCTATCCGCTCGCCAGTTCCCCGGAACTCGACCGCGAGGCCAGCGCGCGGATCATCACGACGCTCGCCACGCAGATCGCGCAGGGCGGCGGGATCAAGATCATCCCGTCGACCCCGGGCATCGATCGCGACCACTATCTCTCCGATGCACGTGCACAGGGCGCGAACTACTACGTGACCGGGTTCATGACGCCGCTCGGCAACGGTGCGTCGGTGGTGGAACAAGTCGTGAGCACGACCTCGGGAACGCTGGTCTTCAGCGTTACGAATTACATCACGAGCCTGGCCGATATTGCGGGTCAGGGCGATCAGTTGCGCGCGGGAATTCTCGACCGCAGCCAACGCGGCATTCAGGCCTTTGCCGCGCCCCCGCCGTCCGAAGATACGCCCGCGCCGCAAGCGAGCGGAACGGACGTCAACGTCAATAAGCTCTTCCAACGCAAGAAGGGCAACCCGGCCGCCGCCATCGCGTTAGCGCCGCCGCCCGACGCCACGCTCGCCATTCTCACGGTCGGCGGATCTTCGGATTTCGATCAACGCAGCGCGGCCGCGAAGGCGCTGGCCGGTGCGTTCGAACACGCCGGCCGTCACGCCGTGATCGTCGACGCCGGAACGCCGGCACCGGCCGTGTGCACCAGCACGAAAGCGGCCGTACTCGTCGGCACATGGCTCGACACGCCGCCGCCGAACGCGGCCGCGTCGAACTCCACCTTGCGCATGATCGCCTACGATTGCAACGGCAACGTGGCATTCGACCGCACGTTCAAAGAGCCGCTGGCGGCCGTGACCGATGCCGCGGTCAGCGCGTACCTCAACCCGCCGAAGCGCCGCGCCTAACCTAGGGATTCTCTGATGAAGATGGTTGCATTGGAGTTGTTTTGTTCAGATCGGCCGGTTTGAGCATGATTTCTTGCCTTCCACGCCGTTCTTGGCGCTCTATCGGGTCGTTTGATCCACTTTT
>Ga0182030_10007699_pt1 | contig 22431 bp, 23 predicted proteins | sample 812S3MmetaG_FD_121299 | JGI IMG/M metagenome (GOLD analysis project Ga0182030, IMG submission 121299) | Permafrost microbial communities from Stordalen Mire, Sweden - 812S3M metaG (Illumina Assembly) | ecosystem: Environmental > Terrestrial > Soil > Wetlands > Permafrost | place: Sweden... | reverse complement strand
GCCGCCCGAGTAGCTCAGTTGGTAGAGCACTTCACTTGTAATGAAGATGTCGCGGGTTCGATTCCTGCCTCGGGCTCCCCACGCCCCATCTGGCTGATCACACGGCTCATTAGTCTCCGACCGGTACAACATCCGGTACCAGTCGAAAAACTACCCGTCGGTCGGCCCTGCACCTCCAGCCCTTCGTGCGCTCACCGGGCGGGAGGCCCGTTGCCGGGCCACCTCGAACGCCGCCACGGCGCCGGCCACCCCGACGTTGAGCGAGGGCAGAGAGCCATGTTGGGGAATGGAGACCACGGCGTCGCAGCGACGGCGCACCAACGGCGCCAACCCCTTCTCCTCGCTCCCGACGACCAGCGCGATCGGCCCCTCGCCGAGTGGCAGGTCGTAGAGCGACTGCGACGACTCGCCCGCCAGCCCGACCGACCACACACCCAGATCCGTCATGAGGGACAGGGCGGCCGGGATGCCCCCCACCACGGCGAACGAAAGGTGCTCAATGGCCCCCGCCGCCGTCTTCGCCACCGTCGGCGAAAGCCGGGCCGACCGATGGCGCGGCAGCACCACGCCGGTGACACCGGCACACTCGGCGCTGCGCAACAGGGCGCCCAGGTTGCGGGGATCGGTGATCCCGGCCGCGACGAGGAGGAACGGCTGCACGCCCTGACGACTCGGGACACACAGCTCCTCCAGCGCGACCGGCTCGATCGGCCGGGCCAGCGCGAGCACACCTTGCGGTGCTTCGGTCCGCGCCTGCGCATCCAGGCGGTGGCGCGGCACCGTCTCGACCGGAATGCGGAGCCGGGCCGCCAGCTCCTCTATGCGGTCCAGCTGCGGGGAGGGATCCTGGTCCTCGGCGAGCAGGATCTGGCGTACCGTGCGGCGCCCCACCGAGAGGAGCTCCAGCACGGCCCGCCGGCCCTCGACCTGATCGCCCCCGAGCTCGCTCGGCTCCCGCTGATCCGGACGATGCGGACGCCCCCGACCTCCGTCGCCCCCACGAGAGCCGCTGCGGGTACTGCTCGCGCCTCGGGCGCCACCACCCCGTGGCGCGCCCCCAGAGGCGCCCCGCCCGCCGCGACCACCGCCGCCACCGCCGTTGCCACCACCACCGGCACCTCCACCCGGACGTCGCGGCGCACCCCGGGGAGGACTCACGCCTGGTCCAAAAGAACGATGGCCAGGCAGGCGATCCCCTCGGCCCGTCCCAGTGCGCCGATGCCCTCGGCCCGGGTGGCCTTGACCGAGACGGGGGCGCCGAAGGCGGCGGAGAGCAGCGTGGCCATGGGTGCGGTGTGCGGAGACAACCGCGGCGTATCCGCCACCACGGTGCAGTCGCCGTTGACGGGGACGAAGCCCTGCTCGGCCGCCATCCGCACCACCTCGCGCAGAAGGTCCACGCTGTTGGCACCTTCCCAGACCGGGTCGGTGTCGGGAAAGTGGCGGCCCAGATCACCGAGCCCTACGGCGCCCAGGACGGCGTCGGCCAGGGCGTGGCACACGGCGTCGGCGTCGCTGTGGCCGCCGAGCCCCCGCGCCCCCTCTATGACGATGCCCCCCAGCACCAGGGGCCGGTGGGGATCGTCGGAGAAGCGGTGGATGTCGATGCCTTGTCCGATACGCACGCTCACCCTCTCAAGAGATGTTCGGCCAACTCCAGGTCGGCCGGGGTGGTGATCTTCAGGTTGCGCGGATCGCCGGGAACCACCCGCACGGTAGCGCCGAGCGCCTCCACCAACGCCGCATCGTCGGTTGCCTCCGTCCCGTGCGCATGGGCCCGGCGGAGCAGTGCGGCGTCGAATGCCTGGGGCGTCTGCACCGCCACCAGCGCGGCGCGGTCGAGGGTGGCGGTCACCCGCTGCGACCCGTCCACTACCTTTATCGTGTCGCTCACCGGGACCCCCGGGACGGCGCCGCCGGCCCCGCCGGTGGTGACGGCGTCGATCACGGCCCGGAAGAGGTCCTCAGAGGCCAGCGGGCGTGCCGCATCGTGCACGACGATCACCTCGGCGGTCTCCGGCACGGCCGCCACGCCGCGGCACACCGACCCGGTGCGGGTGGCCCCACCCTCGACGACCGCATCGGCGCCGAAGTCCACGGGACCGACCGCCCCCGGAGGAAGGACGAGCACGACGCCGGACGACGAGTCGCGGCAGGCCGCCACGGCCCATTCGACCACCGGCCGCTCGGCCAGCAGGGCGAACTGCTTCAACGTACCGAAGCGCTGGCCGGAACCACCCGCCACCACGACCGACCACACCTGCGCCACCGCGCCGCTGTTAGGTCAGCGCGTCGTTCAGACGCTCTTCGGCCGTCTCTTCGTCCACGTTGAGGGCGAAGGTCAGCTCGGAGACCAGGATCTGGCGCGCCCGCTGCAGCATCCGCTTCTCGCCGGCCGACAGCCCCTTGTCCTTGTCCCGGATGGAGAGGTTCCGGACGACCTCGGCCACCTGGTAGATGTCGCCGGAGCGCAACTTCTCGGAGTGGTTCTTGTAGCGCCGGGACCAGTTCGTCGGCATGCGCGCTTCCTTCTTGCGCAGCACGGCGAAGACCTCCTCGACCTCCTCGTCGTTGATCACCTCGCGCAGACCGACACCTTCGGTGTTGTCCGCGGGGACGTTGAGGATCAGGTCGCCGTACGCCAGGCGGAGGACCAGGTACTCCCGCTTCTCGCCGAAGGCCACCTTCGTCTCGCGCTTCTCTATGACTGCGGCCCCATGATGGGGGTATACGACTTTGTCTCCGACCTTGAACACGGATCTCCCTTGCACGGACACGGCGCCGGGCCAGCGACGGTTTCAGAGGTGCCGCACCGGTCCCGACAGGTCAGTCGGCCGGACGGCAGCTCACCATTTTACCAGATTCGACCGTTATTCGTACCGCTCGAAGATACTGGCTTCGACCATACGAGCCAGCCCATCGCGAACCAGTCGGGCTGCGGCCGCATCGATGCCCTCGACCGACTCGAGCTCGGCCACCGAGGCCGACATGATTTCGGGCAAGGTACCGAAGCGTTCGACCAGACTCTCCACCAACGGGGGTGAAAGCTGGGGGAGGCGGTGCAGCAGCCGGTACCCCCGGGGGGCCATTTCGGCGTGGAGCTGGTCGTCGGGTGCGGGAAGACCGAGTATGGCGACCACCTGGGGCAGGTCCATGAGGGCGTCGGCGGGAAGCTCGCGCAGGTGCGTGAGCCCGGATTCGCCCGCGTAGTCGCGCAGGACGTCGGTGAGGACTTCACTCACACCGGCGCTGAGCTCCTCGGTCTGCAGGTGGATCAGGCGCCCGTCGACACCCAGCTCGACGAGGTGCTCCCCCACCTCTTCGGCAATACGGCGGACCATTTCGCCCGGTTGCAGCACGGACACGACGTCGCGCACCGAGACGGTGTCCTCCATTTCGAGCCGGGTCAGCTGCGTCAACGCGTCGTCGAAGCGGACCCGGAAGCGTTGCTGGGTCGCCAGGGCCTGGCTGGAGCGGTCGATCAGCCACCCCGACGACTGGCTCGTGTGCTTCACCTCGTTGCGGTAGACGGCAATGGTGGCCATCGCCTCGGAGACGGCGATCACCGGCACGTCGATGGAGCGGGCCACCCGCTCGGCCGTGCGATGCCGGGTGCCTGTCTCCGTGGTGGCGATGCTCGAGTTGGGGACGAGGTGCACGTTCGCCCGGGCGATGCGGGAGGCATCGCCGGCCAGAATGATGGCGCCGTCCATTTTGGCCAGTTCGGACAACCGTTGCGGGCTGTACTCAGCATCCAGCAGGAAACCCCCGGTGCAGATGGAGAGGACGCCCGGATCGTCACCCAGGACGATCAGCGCCCCGTGCTTGGCCTGGAGGATACGGTCGAGACCCTCACGCAGGGCGGTCCCGGGAGCGATGAGCGCGAGTGCGTCGTTCAGCGGCTGGCTGCCACGGTCGACCACAGAGGAATGGTACCGGCCAGTGCCTCGGCGAGCGTACGCACGGGCACCACGTCCATGCCGGGCGGGAAGGCGTCGGCGGGGGTGGAAGGAGGAACAAGAGCCCTGGTGAACCCGGCCCGCCAGGCCTCGGCCAGGCGCCGATCGGCGCCGGGCACCATCCGGACCTCCCCTGCCAGCCCCAGCTCGCCGAAGACGACGAGGTCGGACGGGACCACCCGTCCCTCGGCCGCCGAGGCCACGGCGATGGCCACACCCAGGTCGACCGCCGGCTCGGTGATGCTGATGCCACCCACGGCGGCCACGAACACCTCGGCCACCCCGACGACGACCTCCGTACGGCGGCTCAGGACGGCCAGCAACAGGGTGACCCGGGCCGCGTCGATACCCAGAGTGCGCGGCCGCGTCCCTCCACCGCTCGGGCCGAGCAACGCCTGCACCTCCACCAGCAGCGGCCGCCGCCCCTGCAGGACGGGGACGACCACGCTGCCCGGAATCCCGGCCATCCGGTCCCCGAGCAGCATGGGCCCCGGGTCGGGCACCGCCCGCAGCCCGTCGTCGCGCATTTCGAAGATGCCGACCTCGCCGGCGGGGCCGAACCGGTGCTTGACCGCGGTCAGGACACGCAGGGAATGATGCCGGTCGCCGTCGAAGGAAAGGACGGTGTCGACGAGGTGCTCGATGGCCCGGGGCCCGGCCAGGTCACCGTCCTTGGTGACGTGGCCGACCAGGACGATCGGCACCCCGGTGGATTTGGCCAGCCGGGTCAGCCGGTCCACACACGCTCTGACCTGCGCCAAGCTTCCCGCCGAGCCCGGCAGCTCGTCGTCGGAAACGGTCTGGATGGAGTCGACGACGACCAGGGCGGGATGATGGCGCACGATGGCGGCCTCCAGGGCCACCACATCGGGCCCGGCCAGGGCCAGCAGGCTCTCGGGCACCGCCCCGATCCGGGTGGCCCGGCCGTGGACCTGCGACAGGGACTCCTCGGCGGACGCCAGCAGCACGTCGACTCCGGTGGCGGCCACCGAGGCCAGGACCTGGAAGAGGAGCGTGGACTTGCCGACCCCGGGCGGACCGAAGACCAGGGTCACCGAGCCCGAGACGAACCCGCCCCCGAGGACCCGGTCGACCTCGACCACGCCGGTGGGCATCGTCTCCGCCCCGCCGCCGTGGACCTGGCGCAACGAGACCACCGTCGCCGCTGCGGAGGCGCCGGCGGACGGCACTTTCTGTGAGGAGGTGGCTGCCAGCGTGTTCCACTCGCCGCAGTGCGGGCAACGCCCCACCCACTGAGGCGCCACCCCCTCGCACGCGTTGCACAGGTAGATCTCGAATCGTCGGGCCATGGCCGGCACCCTAGAAGGCAGCTGTGACAACGCTGGACTGCTGACCTCTTGCGATCAGCCCGGAGGGGTCGCCGCCACTGCCACCGCATCTTCGAGGACGGTGCCCTCGAAGAAGGCTGGGTTGCCGCCGGTCCACAGGCGGACGGGATTGTCGAAGACGAAGGACCGGAAGTCCTCCGGACCGATGTGTCCTTCGTCCACCAGCTCGTAGGCCTCAGGGAGCACCTGTCTCATGTCGGGGACGTCCCAGTGCCCGACGTCGGAAGCGAAGATCGCGGGGAGAGTGGTCCGTCCGGGATTGGCCGACGCGCTGAAGGCAAGGGCGTTCATGGGGTCGTCCGCCTCGCAGCCGAAGAAGAAGCGGCGTGAGAAGACGTCGAAAATCTCATCAAGACCGGTCAGGCCGGACTCGCCAAACATGTCCACGTCCCTGGGCAGCTCGTCGGGATCCGAAAGCATGACCAGCGCCTCGTCGAGCCGCTGGCGGCGGGCAGCGACCTCCCCGGTGGCGTGCTCTTCAAAGAGCGCCGCCAAGAGGTTCCGGTCGAGCCGGGCCGGGTCGTAGCGCCCGATCACCTCGATCCGCCGCTTTTCGTAATGGCCGACGATGCCGGCGAGGAGCGCAGCGGCCCAGGCCACCCCGCCCTCCTGGAAGGCGAAGTGCAGCGCAGGAAACCGGAAGGGCACGCCGCCGAAGACGAGCGAGCGGCAGGTCCCTTCGTCTGCCGCGGCGAAGTTGCCCACCTGGTTATAGGAGTTGTTCGTGGTGGACATGCGTGTCCCCCAACCCTGGCCTCCGGAGTGGAAGGTCGGGGCCACGCCGAGCTCGACGCAGCGCTCCCAGAGTGGGTCGTAGTCGTAGAGGGAGTCGTGGCCGAGCGTGTCGATCCATCGACCGGGACTCTCGGGTGCGCTCTCGTAGGGCCGGGGAATGGTCCCGCCGAACATCACCGCCTTGAGCCCGAGCTCCCCCACGGCGTAGTCGAGCTCGGCGATCGCCTCCTGGGGCGTGAAGGTGGGGATGGCCGCCACTGGCTCGAGCCGGTCTCGGAAACCCGCGTAGGCCTCGGCGTAGTAGCGGTTTAGAGCCCGGGCAAGGGCACGCCGCAACTCCTCGTTGGGCAGCGCCGTCACCGTGAGCCCGTAGGTGGGATACAAGACCGCGAAGTCGATGCCCAGCTCCTCGAGACGCCGGTAGTGCAGCTGAGGAAGCATGGCGGTCGCGCGATCGAGCGTGTTCTCGGTAGGGATACCCCACACTCCAGCCGCGTGGATGCCGAGCTGCCGGCGCCGGGTCGGATCGGGAACGGCGCTGCGCTGGAGCGCCGAGTGGATCATGGCATCGAATCCGGTGGCCACGCTCTCACCCGCCTCCTCTACGAGAAAGTCACGCACGAGCGGCAGGTACTCGATGAGATGACCGTCGCTGTCGATGACCGGATGGTCGATCCGGGCGCGCACGCGCGCCACGTCGTCTGAGGGAGCAGAGGTCACACTGCGCTCCTCTGTCGATGCTCAACCGCCAGAGTTGGCCGTCGATATCCACCCGGCCGGGCACCAGCCAACATCCCCGGGGCATCGAGGAACCGTCGGGCCGGGCCGACGGAGGTCCCCACGTCGCGCATCAGAGGGCCCTGACTCGATCCGGATCGCGGCCAAGGCGGGCTCGCAGCTCCTCGGGCTTGGCCGGTCGTCGGCCCAGCGCGTCCAGCCGGGCCACCACGGCAGCCACGACCTCAGCGTTGCGGGGCGTCCCCCCAAGGGTCGTGTAGGGGGAGTCGCCGAGGCCGAACGCCAGGCCGCCGCCGAGGGTAACCGCCGCATCGACCAGGGGCAGGATCGAGCCGCCGGCGCACATCACCGTCCACGTCACCGGGACCTCGGGCAGGTAGGTCGCCAACTGCTCCAGGCCGGCGAGGGTGGCCGGATTGGTGACCAGCAGGCGATCCGATACGACCAGTTCGGCGAAGACCGGCGTAGGCCAGCTGCCTTCGTCGAGCAACGCGCAGAGCATACGCAGCGACCCGACGCTCCACGCGACGGCCGAGGGAACCACGCCGGCCCCGACGATGCCCTTCGCCAGGTAATGGACCGTGCCGACAGTGTTCACGTAGAGCCCTTCCTCAATGAGGAACCGGCTCGTCTCCGGGTCGAAGGGGTCCAGGTTGAACGAGCCGAGGTCGACCGGGGCCAGGTCCGGCCTGATTGCGGCCTCGGTGAGCGTGGCCAGACGTTCGTGGCGATCGAGGTCGGTGCCGGCACCGAGCGTGCAGTAGGTCACAAGCTCACATGCATCGGCGATCAGTTCGAGAGTCCGGCTCAGCGTCGCTGCGCTGTGGTCGCCGGCTCCCTCGGCGCTGCGCCCATGGAAGTGCACAGCCGAGGCTCCGGCGTCGGCGCAGGCCGCGGCGTCAGCCGCGATCTCCTCGGGCGTCCAGGGAACATTGGGGTTGGCCCGCCGGTCGGCGAACTCGTTCACCCGCACGATGAGCGGAACCCCCTCCATCACCTCGAACATAGACCACGAGGCAAGCTTTATCACCCGCTCTCGGGCGGCGGTGGGGCCTGAGCCTGAAGGTCGGGCCCCGATCTCCCGGAGCCCGCCGGCCTGTGGGCGACTACTCCCCTTCGACGCCGGCTCCCGCCAGCTCCATCGGCGGGGGCTGGATGCCCTCGATGGCCCGGAAGCTGAGCGCGGGGCCTTCCCCGTCGATCGGGGAGTCCTCCACATCGACGACGATCGTCTCGCCGACCCGGAACTCCTTCCACAAGATGCGCTCGGAGAGCGGGTCCTCGACCAGCTGCTGGATGGCCCGGCGCAGTGGCCGTGCCCCCAGCTGCGGGTCGTACCCCTTCTCGGCCAGGAACGTGCGCGCCGCCGGTGTCAACTCCAGGCCGATGCCCTGCTCGGACAGCTGCCTGATCGTCCGGGTCATGAGGAGATCGACGATCTCGGTGACCTCGGCCAGCGACAGCTCGTGGAAGACGATGACCTCGTCGATCCGGTTCAGGAACTCGGGGCGGAAGTGCGACTTGAGCGCCTCGTTGACCTTGGCCTTCATGCGCTCGTGGGTCACCGCTTCCGAGTTCTGCGCAAACCCGATGGCGGTCTTGCGCAGGTCGGACGTGCCGAGGTTGGAGGTCATGATCAGCACCGTGTTCTTGAAGTCCACCGAGCGTCCCTGGGCGTCGGTCAGGCGGCCGTCCTCGAGAATCTGCAGCAGCGTGTTGAACACGTCGGGGTGCGCCTTTTCGACCTCGTCGAAGAGCACGACGGAGAACGGCTTGCGCCGCACGGCCTCGGTGAGCTGGCCGCCCTCTTCGTACCCCACGTACCCGGGGGGCGAGCCGACCAGGCGGCTGACCGTGTGCTTCTCCATGTACTCGCTCATGTCGAGCTGGATCAGCGCATCCTCGTCGTCGAAGAGGAACTCGGCCAGCGTCTTGGCCAACTCCGTCTTCCCCACTCCCGTGGGGCCGAGGAAGATGAACGAGCCACTCGGGCGCTTGGGGTCCTTGAGGCCGGCCCGCGTGCGGCGGATGGCCCGCGAGAGCGCCTTGAGCGCCTCCTCCTGGCCGATGACCCGCTTGTGCAGTTCGTCCTCCATGCGGAGCAGCTTGGCCGTCTCCTCCTCGGTGAGGCGGTAGACCGGGATACCGGTCCAGGCGGCCAGCACCTCGGCGATGACCTCCTCGTCCACGACGTCGAACAGGTCCACGCCCTCGGCCCGCATTTCGGCGTCCTGGAGCTCCTTGCGGTCCAGGCGCTCCTTCTCCTGCTCGGCCAACTTCTTGGCCTGCTCGAAGGCACCCTTCTCGATGGCCGCTTCCTTGTCGGCGCGCAGCCGCGCGATCTCCTCGTCCAGCTTCTTGGTACTGGTCGGGGTGCTCATGCGGCGGATGCGCAGGCGGCTGCCGGCCTCGTCGATGAGGTCGATCGCCTTGTCCGGGAGGAACCGGTCGGCCAGGTAGCGGTCGGCCAGGTTGGCCGCGGCCACCAGAGCCTGGTCGGTGATGCTCACGGCATGGTGCGACTCGTAGCGATCGCGCAGGCCCTTCAGGATGTCGATGGTCAGGGCAACCGAAGGCTGTTCGACCTTGACCGGCTGGAACCGGCGCTCGAGCGCGGCATCCTTCTCGAGGTGCTTGCGGTACTCGTCGATCGTGGTGGCACCGACGGTCTGCAGCTCGCCCCGGGCCAGCATCGGCTTCAGGATGGAGGCGGCGTCGATGGCACCTTCGGCGGCACCGGCACCGACCAGGGTGTGGATCTCGTCGATGAACAGCACGATGTCACCGCGCGTGCGGATCTCCTTGAGCACCTTCTTCAGGCGCTCCTCGAAATCGCCGCGGTAACGGCTGCCGGCCACCAGGGCACCGAGATCGAGGGTGTAGAGCTGCTTACCGGTCAGGGTCTCGGGAACCTCGTTGGCCACGATGCGCTGGGCCAGGCCCTCCACGATGGCGGTCTTGCCCACACCGGGCTCACCGATCAGGACGGGGTTGTTCTTGGTCCTCCGGGAGAGGACCTGCATGACCCGCTCGATCTCCTTCTCACGTCCGATCACCGGGTCGAGCTTGCCGTCCCGGGCCAGTTGCGTGAGGTTGCGGCCGAACTGGTCGAGCACGGGCGAGCCCGAGGGGTTGTCGCCCGACGCGGCACCCTGGCTGGCACCGACCGACTCCTTGCCCTGATTGCCCGACATGAGCTGGATCACCTGCTGGCGCACGCGGCCGAGATCGGCCCCGAGGCTGACCAGCACGGTGGCGGCCACGCCTTCGCCTTCGCGCACCAACCCGAGCAGCATGTGCTCGGTCCCGATGTAGCTGTGGCCGAGCTGCAGCGCCTCGCGGAGCGACAACTCAAGAACTTTCTTCGCCCGCGGCGTGAACGGCGGGGAGCCGCTCGGTGCCGTGCCGGCCATCCCGATCGTCTCTTCGACCTTTTCGCGCACGGCTTCGAGCGATATCCCGAGGGACTCGAGAGCCTTGGCGGCAACGCCTTCGCCCTCATGGATCAGACCGAGCAGGATGTGCTCGGTCCCGATAAAGCTGTGGTTCAGGAGACGCGCTTCCTCCTGAGCCAACACCAACACCCGCCGTGCCCGGTCGGTGAAGCGTTCGAACACCGTGACCGCCTCTCTCTCTAACTCGTACTTCAGTCTACCTGCGGGGCCCGGTCCAATCGGCGGCAGGTCCTTAGTTGGGATCATATTGGGATCGGGTCGGCCACCGGGCTATGGGCAACCTCGGGCGCACCGGCTCCGCGCCCGGGTCACGGCCGTTCGGCTGTCGCCTATCGTCACGGGGAGTGAATGCGTCGCAGGCTCTCGATCTGCCCCTGTTAGAGGAGGGGCTGGACCGCCTCGAGCCCCTGCTCACCTCGGCCGTGGTCACCGGGGACGCCTTCTTGGATTCGGTGACCACCCATCTCATCGCCGCAGGTGGCAAGCGGTTGCGTCCCCTGCTGGCGCTCGCGGCGGCCACCGGTGGGGAACGGCCGGCCACGCAGGACCAACTTCTGGGCGCCGTGTCGGTGGAACTGGTCCACCTGGCGTCGCTCTATCACGACGACGTGCTGGACGAGGCCACCATCCGGCGCAACGTGGAAAGCGTAAACAGCCGTTTCGGAAATCTGGTGGCCATTGTGGCCGGGGACTACCTCTTGGCCCGCTCGGCCGCCATCGCGGCCGGCCTCGGCACCGAGATCGCCGGACTTTTGGCCGAGACCCTCGCCCGGCTCTGCCAGGGACAGGTCTCCGAGGTGCGCTCCGCCTTCCAGACCACCCGCAGCCATGAGGACTACACGACCGCGATCGCGGGCAAGACCGCCGCGCTGATGTCCACCTCCTGTCGCATCGGCGCGCTCACCGGGGGCCTCGCCCCGGCCGAGGTGGACGCGCTCACCGAGTACGGCCACTGCTTCGGCATGGTCTTTCAGATCCGCGACGACATCCTCGACATCACCGCCACGGCGGGGGAGCTCCTCAAGCCGGCCGGGCAGGACCTGGCCGAGGGCATCTACACGTTGCCCGCCCTGGTGGCGCTGGCCGATCCCAACTCGGGTCCCGACCTGCGCGCGCTCCTCGGACAACCGCTGGGCCAACCCGAGCGTGAGAAGGCGTGCGCCATTGTGGCCGCGTCGTCGGGAATCGCCGCCGCGGTCACCGAAGCCGGTACCTACGTCGAGCGGGCCCGGGTGGCCTCCTCGGGCATCTCCAACCACGCCCTCTCGGAGGGCCTGGCCCAACTGGCCTCCGAACTGCTCAGCGACCTGCCCTCCTGACGCGCCCCTGGCCCCTCTGACGCGCCGAGTCGGCCGGCGGGAACCGGCCGACTCTGACGAACGTGACCAGGAGCCACAACGACGTCAGGACGCGCTGGTGGCGCTCCCGCACTTGGCCGCGATCTTCGCCAGCAACGTCGTGCCGCGCGCCTCACGCTTCTGCACCCGCGTGATGCGGTCGCCGATGCGCGCCGCCAACTTGGTGTGCTCTGCCGCCGTCGCCTTGGCCTCGCGGGCCTGGGCCTTGGGGACCCACGCCGCCGCCTTGGTCTCCAGCGTCTGGATCCTCGTGGCCAGCTTCTCGGCCTTGGCGCACTGTGCGGCGGTCGGCGTGGCGGTCGGCGTCGACGGCGTGGCGGCACCGGCCACTCCCGCCATACCAAGGGCCAGCGAACCCGAAACTGCTGCCACTGCAATGAGCTTGCGAATCATGATGGACTCCTCGACTCCCCTTACCTGCGTAAGGACCGTTACCTCGGGCCCCGGTGCGGGACCCGCTCGTCCATCACTCTGGACGCCACATGTCAGGAACCTGTGAAGAGAGTGTCAGGAATCAAGCCGGAACGGGCGCCGGCGTTCAGCTCTGGCCACCCGACACGTTGCGGTCGTAGACGATGCGCAGCCCGTGCAACGTCAGCCAGGGCTCGACGTGCTCGATGGTGTCCGAATGGGGCGCGATGAGCGCGCTGAGCCCTCCCGTGGCCACCACGGTCGACGGTCCCAGCTCCTCCATGAATCGGCGGGCCAGTCCGTCGACCTGGGCCGCGAAGCCGTAGAGGGTCCCCGATTCGATCGACTCGACGGTCGACCGGCCGATGACGTGGCGGGGCTCGACCATCTCCACCCGCCGGAGCGCGGCGGCGTGCTGGTAGAGCGCCTCGAGGCTGATGGCCACGCCCGGTGTGATCGCCCCCCCCAAGTACTCCCCGGCCGCGCTGATGGCCTCCACCGTGGTCGCCGTGCCCATGTCGATGACCACGCAGGGCCCGCCGTAGAGGTCGTAGGCCCCGACCGCATTGGCGATCCGGTCGGCGCCCACCTCCTTGGGGTTGTCGTAGAGGATGGGCATGCCGCTCTTGGTCCCCGGACCGAGCACCACGCAGGGCAGCTGGGAGAACCAGCGCTGCGCCATCTGCCGGAGCTCGCCGGTGACGTGGGGCACCGAGGAACTCACCGCGATCCCGGACACCGAGTTGGCGATGTCGAGCCCTTCGAGATCCAGCAGCTGGGTCAGCAGCACCGCGTGCTCGTCCGGGGTGCGCGAGCTCACGGTCGAGAGGCGCCAGTGATGGGTGAGGCCGCGGGGCGCGTTGGGATCGGTCTCGGTGCCGATGCCCACGCCGACGCTCTCCTCGGGATCGAGCGCCGCCTCGGTCCCGTCACGGGCGTAGAGCCCGATGACCGTCTCCGTATTCCCCACGTCGATGACCAGCAACACGCTCAGTCCCCCTCGCCATATGGTGCAGCAGCCCGCCAGATGAGATCCAAGCCCAGATCCAGCACGGTGGCCGAATGGGTCAGTGCGCCGACCGAGATCCTGTCCGGCCCCGCGGCGGCGAACTCACCGATCGATTCCAGCGTCACGCCGCCCGAAACCTCGGTCACGATCGGGCCGGCCGCCTCGGCCCGGGCCGTCTTGACGGCCACCGCCACGGCGGCAGGGTCCATGTTGTCGAGGAGCACGGCATCCGCACCGGCGCGCGCCGCCTCGACCACCTGCGCCAGCTCGTCGCACTCGATCTGCACGAGGCGGCCGGGCCACAGGGAGCGGGAGCGGGCGACCGCCTCGGTGATGGTGACCCCGGCCAGGTGGTTGTCCTTGACCAGCACGGCCTCCGACAGGCTCGAGCGGTGATTGACCCCCCCACCGGCCTTCACCGCGGCCTTCTCCAGCGCCCGCAGTCCCGGTGTGGTCTTGCGTGTGTCGAGCACCTGCACCGCCGGATTGCGGGCGTGCGCGGCAGCGACGTAGCGCGCCGTCAACGTGGCGATGCCCGAGAGCCGGCCCAAGAAGTTGAGCGCCGTGCGCTCCCCGGTCAGGATCGGCCGCAACGGCCCGGTGACCTCCATCACCGTCGTGCCGGCCTCGAGCACGCTCCCGTCGTCGGCGTGCCAGATCAGCGGCAACTCGGGGCTGAGCTGTCGGAAGGTCTCGGTGGCGCAAGCCCGGCCTGCCAGGACCCCGGGCTGGCGGGCCCGCAGCGCGAACTGTGCCACCGCCCCCTCGGGGATGAGCGCGGCCGTCAGGTCGCCGTCGGCGTGGAGGTCCTCGGCCAGGGCCCGCGTGACCGCCTCGGTGACGACGGCGGGCGAGGGAGCGTCGGCGGCGGCGGAATTCACCGCACCGCGGCGTGACCGTGCACCTGGCGCCGTCGCCACCGCGGGTCGGTCTCGGGGAAGTCGCGGCGCGAGTGCGCGCCCCTGCTCTCGGTCCGGGCCCGCGCCGACACGAGCAGCGCATCCGCCATCTGCAGCAGGTTGCCCAGCTCACCGGCGGCGACCGACGTCGTCCGGCTGCCGAGGGCGGTCGCCAGGTCGGCCACATCCGCCGCGGCCGCATCCAGCGACTGGGCGCTGCGCACCACACCGGCGCCCCCGGTCATCGTCCGCTGCAGCGAGTCCCGCAACTTGGCCACATCGGGCTCGTCCCCGGGCGTTTGCGCGTCCGGCACGTCCTGCCTCCACGAAAGGGGCTCGTCCGCCAGCGTGGTGCATCCGATGCCGTCGAGCGGCTCGCCGCCCAGCACGGCCCGCAGGGCACCGCTGGCCTCGGGGTCGTGGTGGGGCGATGCGATGCGCTCGGCCAGGCGGGCGCCGAAGACCATCCCCTCGAGGAGCGAGTTGGACGCCAGCCGGTTGGCCCCGTGCACGCCGGTGCAGGCCACCTCGCCCACCGCCCACAGGCCGGGGAGCGCGGTCGCACCCCACAGATCGGTGAGGACGCCGCCGGAGAGATGGTGGGCGGCCGGGGCGATGGGGAGCCAGTCCGACTCGGGGTCGAGTCCAATGGAGGTCAGCGAGGCGGCAATGGTCGGGAAACGCTGCGGGAAGCGCTCGAGCCCGGTGGCGTCGAGCCAGAGGTGGTCGGTGCCCTGGGCGGCCATGCGCGCCGCCATGGCCCGGCTCACCACGTCGCGTGGGGCCAGCTCGTCCACGAACCGCTCGCCCGCAGCGTCGCGCAACAGGGCCCCGTGCCCGCGCAGGGCCTCGGACAGCAAGGGCCGGGGCATGGCGGGGTGGTGCAGGGCGGTGGGATGGAACTGGACGAATTCGACGTCGGCCGTCGGCACACCGGCCCGCAGGGCCATGGCCACGCCGTCGCCGGTCGACTCCGGCGGGTTGGTGGTGACCGAGAAGAGCTGGCCCGCACCACCGGTCGCCAGCACCACGTGGGTGGCGCGTACCTCGACGGCCGGGCCCTGGGGTGGCAGGGCGAGCACCCCGACGCAACGCCCGTGCTCGACCAGGAGGTCCAGGGCGAACCAGCCTTCGAGCACCGCCCCTGCGGTGGCATAGGTGGCATCGACCAGGGCCCGCTCGACCTCGGCTCCCGTGGCGGCCCCGCCGGCGTGGACCACCCGGGGCCGCGAATGCCCTCCTTCGCGGGCCAGAGCCAAGGAACCGGTGGCCTCACGGTCGAACTCCACTCCGAGGGTGATCAGCTCATGGACCCGGCCCGGACCCTCGTCGACCAGGATCCGCACCGCCTCCTCGTCGCAGAGCCCGGCCCCGGCGGCCAGGGTGTCGGCCAGGTGCAGGTCGGTCGAGTCCTCGTCGCCGCCGAGCACGGCGGCGACGCCGCCCTGGGCCCAGCGCGTGGCGGACTGGGAGAGCACACCTTTGGTGAGCACGCCCAACGAGGTCGAAGACCCCCCGTGTGGCGCCAGTCCGGCCAGCCGGACGGCGGCCGAGAGGCCCGCCACCCCGCTGCCCAATACGAGGACGTCGAACGGTCCGGGCCGGGCCGGGTCGCTCACGCCGGTTCGGTGAGGGCCAACTGGGCGTCGAGGCGAGCCGACGCCTCGTCGATCACCCGGTTGCGCCCGTCGACGTGCACCACTCTCGGGGTGTAGGTCGCGAGCTCCTCCCGTTCGTACTCGGCATACGTGATCAGAATGACCTTGTCCCCCGGGGAGACGAGCCGGGCCGCGGCGCCGTTGAGGCAGATCTGTCCTGGCTCACCCTCAATAGCGTAGGTCTCGAAGCGGGCTCCGTTGTCGATGTCGAGGACGGCGACCTGCTCGTAGGGGAGGATGTCCGCCAGCGCCATCAACTCGGTGTCGATGCTGACCGAGCCCACGTAGTGCAGGTTGGCCCCCGTCACGGTGGCCCGGTGGATCTTCGACTTCATCATGCGGCGACGCATCCGATCAACCGATCCTTTCCAGCTGACGCCCGTGGGCCCCGGCGCTCCCTGCGCCCGAGGACCCCGTCGTCCCGTTCGCCCCGGCGCGGTCGGCGTCATGGGCGGTCGATGTCGGCGGCGCCACGACGGCACCCGCACAGTTGTCGATCAAGCGGACCGGGCCGACGTCGGCGGCGATCAGCAGGCGAACCGCGGCCGGGTCCTCGATCACTTCACGCGCGATCAGGTCGAGCGCACCCACCGCCACGGCGTAGTCCAGGTGCACGAGAGGCTCCTCTTCCACGGCCCGGCGCATGGCCTCGGCCACCGTCGAGGAGTAGTCGGCTCCCTGCTCGAGCAGGGACCGGCCCACCACCAGGGCCCGGGAAAGGACCACGGCGGCCCGGCGCTCCTCGGCAGAGAGGCGGACGTTGCGGCTCGACAGCGCCAACCCGTCGGTCTCCCGGACGATCGCGCAGCCGATCACCGACACCGGTAGGGAGAGGTCGGCCACCAGTTGGCGCACCACCGCCAGCTGCTGGTAGTCCTTCTCGCCGAAGTAGGCGCGGCAGGGTCCGGCGATCGAGAAGAGCTTGGACACGACGGTGGCCACTCCGTCGAAATGCCCGGGGCGTGAGGCGCCCTCCCAACCCTCGCTGACCCCCCGCACCGACACCGTGGTCGCCACCGGAGCGGGCCAGTCGGGGTACATCTCGGTCACTTGGGGCACGAAGACCACGTCGACCCCCGCCGCGGCGCACACGGCGAGATCCTGCTCCAGGGTGCGGGGGTAGTGCGCGATGTCGTCGGGGTCGCCGAACTGCAGCGGGTTCACGAAAATGCTGACGGCCACCGTCCCGCACTCGGCCCGGGCCCGGGTCATCAACGAGACGTGCCCGGCGTGCAGGGCCCCCATGGTGGGCACCAGCCCGACCGAGCGCCCGGCGCCCCGGGCCTGCTCCAGGGCCTCGCGACAACCGGCCGCGGTCTCGACCACGTACACGGTCATGGCTACACCGCCGCCGGGACGATCGGCGCCGGCTCGGCCAGCTGGGTGGCCAGGGCGGCCCCGGCCTGGTATCCGGCCCGTTCCCGCGCCGGCAACGCATCGAGGTGACGGCTCAGCGTGTCCCAGTCGCCCCGCATGGCCGGGCCGGTCAACGCCCGCCGCGGCCCGAGTGCCGCCACATCGTCCACCGCCGCCCTGGTCAGGGGCAAGAACGCCTCGAGGTCGAGGCCGGCCGAGGCTGCGACCCGCTCGACCTGGCCCAAAAGGGCCACCACGTGGTTCGCCGCGATGCAGGCAGCGGCGTGGTAGGTGGCGCGGTCCGCATCGGCCACCTCGACCACCCGCCCGCCGAGCGAGAGGGCCAGGAGGCGGGCCACCGGTTCCCCGCTCACCGCGAACGTCACCCCGGAGGCCAGCCGGGTGGCGCCGACGACCGCATTGGGCAGGGGCACCAGGGGGTGTAGGGCGGCCCGGCGCGGGTGGGGCGCCAGGACGTCGAGCCCCAAGGAACCGGAGAGGTGGAGCACCGTGGTGCCCGCCTCCGGTGCCACGGCGGCGGCGGTAGGGGCGACTGCGTCGTCGGGGGTGGCGATGACCAGGATGTCCACGCCTCGGGCGGCACGCGTGAGGTCGTCGTGTCGACCGAGGAAGCCGACGACGTCCCACCCGTGTGTGGCGAGCGCAGCCGCGAGAGAGGTACCGGCCCGCCCGGGGCCGATGATGCGGATGGATTGCACGAAACCTCCTTCGGCGTTCCAGCCCCTTGCGGGTGCCGTTCGCCTACAGACGATCGAAACAACGTACGCCTACATGGTACCTGTACGGACCACCTTTCCACCAGCGGCAATCAGCCGGTCCCCCGGGACCAGATCGGGAGCGAGGTCGGCCAGGGGCGCCAGCACGAAGCGGCGCTCCCACATGCGGGGATGGGGCACGACCAGATCGGGATCGTCCAGCACCAGGTCGCCCACCAACAGGACGTCCGCATCGAGCGTGCGGGGGCCGAAACGAACCGTGCGCACCCGGTGGGCGGCCTCCTCGAGCGCCTGGCAGCGGGTCAGGAGCTGCCGCGGGCTGTCCGACGTGGCCAGCTCGACCACGACGTTGAAAAAGGCGCCCTGGTCCTCCGGTCCACCCACCGGCTCGGTCTCGTAGAGCGGGGAGACCGCAGTGACGTCACCGCCCTCCTTCAGCTGGGCCACGGCCTGGCGCAGGGCGGCCAGGCGGTCCCCCAGGTTGGAGCCGAGCCCGATGAAGGCCCGCCGGACCGTCGGCGGCGTGCCGGCGCCGGGATCGGCGGTTCCGCCACCGGGGCGGTCGCTGCCGGGGGGATCGCCACTCACGACGGCAGGCTCGGGATCCAGCGCTTCATGAACTGGTCGAACACGGGGACGGTGAAGGCGAGCTCGTTGAAGCGGGGCGAGAAGCACACGGCCTTCTTGATCAGGGTGTCCCGCACCGGGGCGACCTGGGTCGTCTTCTTCCCGAGGAGCGCGGCAACGTCGGCCGATCTGACCACGCCGGGGCCGAGCTCGGCCATGGCCCGCAGGTAGGCCCGTTCCGGTGCGGTGGTCCTTGCCACCCGCAGACCGAAGAAGCCCTCGTCGAGCTCGGCGGTGGCCAGGGGGATGCAGCGCTCCACATCGCTGGCCCTGATGACCTTCGAGTCCTCCTCGGCCAGGTCCCAGGCCTGCTGGGCGAACTCCTGGATGAAGGAGGGGTACCCCATCGTCACCTCGTACATGCGGGTCAACGCGCCGGCTTTCCAGCCCACCCCTTCGGCCGCCGCCGGCACGACCAGGGCGTCCGCCCCCTCGTCGGGGGAGAGCGGTCCGAGGGGACGGAACCTGAACATGCGCTCGAGGTAGGACCGCGCCTCGCCGCCCAGCGCCGCCATCGTGGGGAGGCCGGCCCCGGCGACCACGACGGGAAGGCCCAGCTGATGGACCCGGTGCAGGCCGACGACGAGGGCTTCGAGGCTGGCCACCGGCAAATGGTGCATCTCGTCGATGGTCAGGAACACCCCGCCATCGTGGGCCCGGGCCGCCTGCCCGACCTCCTCGAACAGACCGCCCAGGTCGCTGGCCAAGTCGCCCGAGTCGGACGTTCCGGGCACGACGTCGACGTCGAGAAGGAGGGAGCCCGCGTCGGGGAGGGTAAGGGTGAAGGCCTTGAGCACCCCGAGCGCCCGCCTGTTCGCCCCCTTCGCCTTCTTCTTGCCACCCAGCTTGAGGAGGGCCTTACCCAGCGCCACGGCCAGGCGCTCGGGGAGCCCGCCATCGTCGCCCACCTCAATGTGCTCGTGGATGAAGCCCCGCCGTGCGGCCGTCCGCGAGAACTCGTACAACAGAACCGTCTTCCCCACGCCGTGCAGGCCCGTAAGGAGCTGGCTTTTCGCGCTCCGCCCGATGAGCAGCCTCTGCAGGGCCACGTCGAGCTCCCGAAGTTCCGTGGCCCGCCCGGCGAGCTCGGGGGGACGGGCACCCGATCCCGGGTTGTACGGGTTGCGCACCTGGTCCATAGCGCACTCTATAACTCGGTTAGCCCTTTATAGGGTATTTGCTATAGCAACCGAGCCGGACTTCCGAGCAGCAGCGGGAGAGCCCCTGCCGGGAGCGACGAACGCCATTTTTCGAGTTGTACGAGATCTGGTACGACTCCGAATTAATGTCGGCCCGCTGCGCCGATGCCGAGTTGAAGCCCAGGTCAGGGCCCGGGTGTTCCTTGGACTACGGCAGGGTCAACGCGTGCGCAGTACCCGCACCCCGGTGGAGGCCACATGGAGTGCCAGCGGGGGGCGCATCTTGCGCACCGTCACCTCCACCGCCTCCAACCTGGAATCGGTGATCAGGAGGGCGTCGGCCAGGCGGCCGGCCAACGCCTCGAGAAGCTGGAAGGACCGTTGGCCCACCACATCGGCGGCCGTCTGGGCCAGGGCGCCGTAGTCGACCGTGTCGGCCAGCGCATCGCTGCGCTGGGCCGCCGCCATGTCGAGCCAGGCGACGATGTCGAGGGAGAACGGCTGGGCCCGCTCCCGCTCCTCGGGCAGCACACCGTGGACCCCTACGACGCGGAGGTCCCGGATTTCGATCCGGTCCCCCCCGGGGCCTTCTCCGGTCATGAGTCGGCGGGACGCCGGGGTGGGCCCTCCAGGGTGGCCAGCAGCTCCCGGCCCGGCTCGCCCATGGCGTGCCCGCACACGTGCTCGACGAGCGCCACCGCCTGCGGCTGGCTGTGCAGGCGCTTGGACCACACCAGATAGCCGGCCACCACGCCCATCACCCGGTCGCCCAGCTCGTCCTGGTGCACCAGGACGCGCAGCCCGGCGGCCAGGGAATCGTCGATGTCCTGGAAGCACTCCGCCAGCACCGTGCGGGGGTCGCCGGCCTTGGGCAGCGGATAGTGGGACCAGGCCAGCCCCTCGTCGTCATAGGCCGCCAGGTTGTGCGGGGAGGGGAGCAGGGAGATCACCCGCCCGAATCCCTGGTTGCGCAGCCAGATGATCTCTTCCCGACGGCGCACCTTGCGGTGGTTGGGGGCGTAGCCACCGGGCCGCTCGCTGATGGCCAGATGATCCTTGATGACCCAGGTGAAGTTCCGTGGCGGGATTCCGGCTGCCCACTTTCCCTTCATGCTGCTGGACCATACAACCGGGCGGCCTGCACCGTGACCGCCACGTCGTGCACCCGGACCACGGCGGCCCCTGCCACCATGGCCAGCGCGGCCGTGGCCAGCGAACCCTCCACCCGCTCGTCCACCCCGAGCGGCTGGTCACTCCCGGGCGGAGCCGCCAGCAGGCCGAGAAACCGCTTGCGGCTGGTGCCCACCAGCACGCCCGCACATCCGGCCTCGGCGGCCCCCGCCACCAGCTCGGGAAGGTGGTGGAGCAGGGACAGGTTGTGGGCGACCGTCTTGCCGAAGCCGATGCCCGGATCGACCCAGACCTCTGGCACCCCGCCCGCCCGCGCCGCACGCGCCCGGTCCAGGACGAACCCGAAGACCTCGGACACGAGGTCCTCGTAGTGCGGGGCGACCTGCATGGTGGCCGGGGAGCCCTGCATGTGCACCGCCACCCATCCGGCGCTCCCGGCGGCCGCCACCCCCGAGAGCGAGGAGGAGACGTCGTTGACCACCGAGGCACCCGCCCGGAGCGCCGCCGCGGCCACTGCCGGCTTGACGGTGTCGATCGAGACCCTTATCCGGGGGGCGAGGGCCTCGATCACCGGGATCACCCGCGCCATCTCGACGGCCTCGGGGACCGGCTCGGCTCCGGGCCGGCTCGACTCACCCCCCACGTCGACGATGTCGGCGCCTTGCGCCACCATCTCCAACCCGTGGGCGATCGCGGCCTCCGTGGCCAGGTAGCGGCCCCCGTCGGCGAAGGAGTCCGGCGTCACGTTGAGGATGCCCATGACCAGGGGGCGGTCGATCCCGGGGCGGTGCATGGGGGGCCAGCGTAGGGCAGGGAGTCCCTGGCCGGAACGGCTGCGGTTTCCGGGCCCGCTACGTGCGCACGGCGACGAACAGGCTCCGGCCCCACTGCGCGATGTAATCGTCCTCGACCACGTTGTACAAGGAGTCGTACTGCTCGAAGACGGGCGCGAAGCCCACGTCGATCAGCGTCTGGAGGAGGTGGCGCTTCTCGATCCAGAACGAGCGCCGGTTCCCGATGGAGGACCAGGCCTGGCTGAGCATCTCCTCTTCGGTGGCGTCCTCGGGATGCTCGGAGTACCAACGGCCCGCAACGCCCTCGTGCGTCGTCACCTCGGAAAGATTGGGAAACCGCTCCGGCACCGTGTCCGTGGCGAAATGGGTCTGGAGAATCAGCACCCGGCGCGTCAATTGGCTCACCGTGCGCAGGAAGGTGACGGGGTCTTCGAGGTGGTAGAGCAACCCGCAGCAGAACGTGACGTCGAAGCTCCCGTACTGCCCGAGGTTGTGCACGTCGTCACAGACGAAACGCAGATCGGGCAGCCCCAGCCGCCCGGGCCCGAACTCGCAGCGCGCCACGTTGGCGGGCCGCCCGTCGATGCCCAGCGCGGCGAACCCGGCCCGGGCGAAGAGGGCGGTATAGCCCCCTTCCAGGCACCCGAGGTCGACGACGGAGAACTCGCCGTCGCGGCGGCCGGGGAAGAAGGCGTCGAGCGTCCGGAGCACGGCTCGGGGGAGCGGATGCTCCTCCAGGAGGATTTCGCCGGGAATGCTCAGCGAACCGTCCGCCAGCACCATGTTGTGCGCGGTGAACGGCACCATGTCGGGATCAGAGGTCTGCGTGGCCGCTGTCACAGTGCCCGCCTCACCGGCCCCGGATGAACTGCATGGCCTCGGAGCGCGTGGCCACGTCGGAGCGAAACAGCCCGCGCACCGAGGACGTGACGGTCATGGTGCCGGGCTTCTTCACGCCCCGCATGGACATGCACAGGTGCTCGGCCTCTATCACCACGAGCACGCCGCGCGGCGAGAGGGCCTTGTCGATGGCGTCGGCGATCTCCGTCGTCATGCGCTCCTGCACCTGGAGGCGG
>Ga0182030_10007698_pt1 | contig 22433 bp, 22 predicted proteins | sample 812S3MmetaG_FD_121299 | JGI IMG/M metagenome (GOLD analysis project Ga0182030, IMG submission 121299) | Permafrost microbial communities from Stordalen Mire, Sweden - 812S3M metaG (Illumina Assembly) | ecosystem: Environmental > Terrestrial > Soil > Wetlands > Permafrost | place: Sweden... | reverse complement strand
TTTCTATTCTTGATTCTTAGCGTCTCTATGTCGGGAGTTTGAAGACTCCATTGCATATTCGGGGTTAACATTTTTGTTTATTGGAGCTGGTCAAAAAGTAGAGGGGGGCGCTTTATTCTTTAATCTCCGATGGGCGTCACGACTCGTTTTCCCTTCCTCAAAGTATAGACATTGCATGACGGAGTCACGTTACTGGTCTCTCTTTATATGTTTGATACCAAAACTACCATTGGTAGCACGAATCTGGATGTGGTGTAAATGTAAAACGTGGGTGGATGTTGTCTTAGCTAGGATCATGAGTGTAGATATAGGTCCAATGTCAAAATAACAGCAATACATTGAGCTCTTATAGTGCCTTTCCCGTGTCTCTCGGTTTCTTGTTCTATCTGCAGTTCATAAGGCTCGCTGACTCTCAATTTCAATAACCCATTTCCCGGTTTTACCGTCTTTGAACAATCAGATGAGAAAGGCGTAAAGACAAGTGACGCTAACAACTTGAAGAAGCTGGTTAGAATAGAAATAAAAATAATTAGGGATTAATGCCTAATAAACTATTTTTGTTAAAATATTTTTATAATAATAATAGAGTTTTTTTTAAAATAAAATAAAACTCTGATTTGAAGAGACTAATTAGAATAAAAATAAAAATAAAAATAAAAATAAAAATAATTAGAGATTAGTATTTAATAAACTATTCTTGTCAAGATAATTTTATGGTGGTAGTGAAGTTCTCGGTAGGAAAAGGCCTGTAAGGCCAGGTCAGCTTAAAGCTGTGGCAACGAAGTCGAAAGTTGAAGACTGTCCTTAACAGACGGCCCCGGATTGTGAAAAAAAATATATATATATATATATAAAGTATAAAAATATAAAAATAAAAATACCCTGAAGGATAAGCGGCCGCAGATTTCTTTTTCATGGTCTCGAGCACGGCGGAATAGTGAGATGAGTTTGGGTTGGGATAGATTGTGCCTGAGCGGAATAATGGTGGTGCGCATAAAGCGCAGAGCATACTTGTACCTTAGCTAGATTCCACAAAATAAATTTTGGAAGCGCATGACAAAAGATAGAAACCAGATACCAACTCGGGGATTTTCCATACTAGTAGACGGAAGGGCCGATGCCATAAACCTCACATCAGAATGCCTAGGGATTCTAGACCTTGCCACCCAGCCTACTTCCCTATTCCCGTGCGAAGAATGAGACAGTCGACTTAAAGCTCTCTGTCGTTTTTACGGCATTCGTCAAGATCATGAAACGAGGTGAGAGTTGGAGGCAGCGTGCGGTAAAGGGCGTGAGCCATTGGCCAATTCGACCGCTGACACACATATACTAGAACTTGTATTTGGTGGCGGTTTGAATCCTTCTAGAAGCTCGTTGCGGAGACTCCATCGGATATCTATATAACTCTGTATGACCGGAAAGCGCACAGTTGGAGGGAGAAGGAATTTCTAAAGGGGCCCCTCCTCCGGTGCATGTCGTCAAGTGGCTGTTCCTGTCTTTAAACTCATGTGCTAGAATGGAGTCGAAGTACAAGTAGTCGTGTAAAATACAGGAACTCAACTCATCAGGCCGGCCAGTGGGATGGACCAAACTAGAACTACTAGTATTCGCTACGGAGGTGGAGGCTATTTAGCAATTACCGACTCGTGTCTCATTGATTTTCGAGTACTAGTACTAGTACTAGTACTAGTAGTAATGAGCTGCCGGACTAACGAAGGGTGGTGGTGGTGGTGTCCACTTGTTATCTAGAGTCGAAGCCGGCTGCGAGATCGTCCTCGTCCCAGCGGCTGTTAAGAATGGACAGGATGAGTTGGGAAATATGAACAGAGAGGAATACGGTGCTTGGGTTCGAGGGAGGACAGCGTCTACCTTTTCTAGTATATATATATACACATACTACACCAAAGTACAAAGGAGTCTTGGTTGCTCCCGTTGAAGGGTCTGGTTCCCGCATGTGCTGCATGTGCTGCATGTTCTTGCATACTAGTATACTAGTATTCTGACCTGTGAGGCTGCTTAAAAACCAGCCAGCCACTCACAAGACCTTCTAGGCGACCAGGATCAGCATATTTACTGCACGAAAGGAGTGGGAGTGGGGGGGAAGAGGAGAGAGGAGAGAGAGAGGGGGGGGGGAAGAGATGGGAAGAGCGAAGCAAGTCCGTCCAGTCTCAAGCAAAATCAATCATCTGTCCCACTTCTGAAGCCCACCCTACCTATCAGTATGGGGTTCAGGTGATACGTATCCTATGACTCGTCCAAATAGTCCCATGGACCATGCAAGAGAGGAACTGCTTGCGCCCACCAGAGGTCAATCATGATGGGAGACGAGGCGACAAAAAGCAAAGAACCCCCCGCGCCGCCTCGATTTGACTCTGGGACTCTGGTGGAGTAAAATGTACTAGTAGATGTAAAAATGGCCTGAAATATCTAAGTGTCCAACCAATGTTGTACAGCTGCAAATTAATTAACCTTGAACCCTATTCTTCTCCTTCCCCTTCACCTGCCCCCCTCTATGATAGATTGCCTCCTCTCTGATTGATGGCGACTCTATAGTTAGCTGTGACTACCCAAAACCTCAGGTCTCAAGCAGCACTACGCATCCTCAATAGCCTCAACCAGCTTCTCCCGTCGCATCCACCGTCCTGTATTGGTCTATGGCGCAACGGGATCTCGACCATTCTTTTAGGCTCTTCCCAGTCCGCTGAAATCCGCTCGACTCAAACTCTTAGGGTAGGTAGGAGCCAACCGTGACGGCCGACCGGAATCAAGTGAAGGAAGGGAAAGAAAAGGCAAGGCAAGAAAGGAGAAGAGAAGAGAAGAGAAGAAAGGAAAAGAAAAGAAAAGAAAAGAAAAGGGAAGCAATAGCGTTGTCATCTCTCATATGGGCCGCAGCGGTTTATTCGATTGAACAGGAGACGACCGCTTGCTTCTCGGCATTCACGACAGAGTGAACCAGCAGGCCCCTTCTTCACGCAAATTTATACAGGATCCTCACTTCTCTACCTCCCCTCGGCGAATCGACGGTTGACGGCAGGACTTAGCAAAATCTGCTGAATTCCTTCCGCTCACCTACACACCTCGGGGTGTACGGCAAACACCATTGTCTACCAGCTCCTTCGCCTCTGGTTGTTTCAATTGTTGCGACGACACCAGCCACATGGACTGAGCTTTGACTATCGGCTCCATCGCATCGCAGAGGCGCTCAGCCTACCCCTCCTCGAATTACACGCTTTCAAATTAAAACCCATCTGACAATTGACTACCGATTGTTTGCACCCGATAACCAAAGCCATGATGGATTCTTCAGCTGCATGGAACAATCAGGACCCCACATTAAGTGTTCCGTCGCAAGATGACTTCCAATTTCTCGACATGGGAATGAATTCTCTCAGCGACAGCCTGCAGTTCGATTTTCAAGATTTTAGCCATCAACAAGGACAAGGCACTACAATGCAAGAGCATATGCCCTCAATGACGACTGCCACGAGCCACCCGACCATATCAGGACCGACCGTCAATGGGCATGGCTCGAATTCTGAGAGCCTTGTTGATTTGGATGCACAAATTCAGTATCTGCAGCATCAACGGCATCAACAGCAGCAGCGGCAAATTCAAGAACAGCAGCGAAACTACTATACACAAAATAGAATGATTCCACCTACCCCAAACAGCATAGAGATGCACGGCGCAAACCATCAATTTTATCCTCAATCGGACCCCCAACAGCAAGCGATGTATGAACGGTTCCGAATGCAAGTGAAAGAACAGGATGTCAGTTCCTCCCCCAGCATGTCCCGCTTTCCTAGCTTACATTGAGCCCTAGATGGCGTTCACGCCTCTTGTATCGCCTGCGGTCACTCCTCTCGAAGCACATTTCAACATCCCCGAGTATACGGTTCCTGGCGCCTATTTTAGTCCTCTCAGTTCTCCAGCTCTACATGCGCAAAACGAACAAACCTCCGTATATGACCAACGCCATTCCGGGACAACAAACTCGCCGATTGATATGAATTTGGACCATGCAGCACCGACAAGCTCTGTGGGTCCATCAAGGAAGCCAAGCAGGAAAGCAGCACAGAAACCACGCAGTACACGGGGTGTTCGACAATCTCCTATTGTTAAACCACGGAAGGGCAAGAAGGGATCTAGTACAAGTGTCCCAGCTTTGGGGGACATATTGGAGCCTTCTGATACTCAGGTTACCCGTTCGAAGGAAACCAATTCGCTCTCAACAGCGAGTACAGAAGAATCCGAAAATGGCTCTATATCTCCCGAGCATTTGTCAGATATGGCTCCGCCTCCGGTTCCGCCAGCCGGATCCGCAGGGCGATCGCCATACATTCAGGCTCACAAGAATGCAAGAACAGAGAGACTGGCGCTTGGATCACCGGCGACGCCTGCCTCATTGATGAGACTGACACAATCACCTATCAGCAACCAGCCCGTTCCAGGCCAAGACATGGATGTTGATGAGCCCGGAATGGAAGGATTTGCATTACCAGAGGCTGCGAACGCCAGTCGAGCACCAGTTTCTCGTATCGACACGCAGTCTGATGGCCAGGTGACCCCAACCTTGAGTTCAACTGGGGCGAAGACTCCTGGGTTCCAATCTCAACCGTCTCCCTCCTTTACACGCTCTCGCATTGCGACATCTGCAAGCCAGAGTCCACAAATTGACGCTGTGAACGGATCGAATGGTGCTTCCCGCAAGACGCCCCAAATAGCTCCTCGGGGCTCGAAGAAGAGATCTAGCAGCTCTGTTCTTGCGTCCCCCGCTCTGCTACCAAGGATATCGCCAAGCATAAAACCACTACTTCCTGGAGGTTCAGTTTCAGAGGATACCGCGTCCCTTCTATTGGCATCCAAATCAAATTATCAGAATATTCTTGAAGGAACTCATCTCCCTGGAGTGTCATATCCCACAGAATTATCGACCAATTTGACCTCGAAACGTACCTCCCACAAGATTGCTGAACAGGGTCGAAGAAATCGCATAAACTCTGCTCTTCAAGAGATTGCGACACTACTGCCTCGTGGGGTGGGTAAAGATAGCGGCGGAGAGAAAAGTGGGAGTGGAGATGCTGGAGACACCAACGAGAACGCCGGCGGAAAAGGAGGTGGCCAAAGTGCCAACAGCAAAGCTAGTACCGTTGAGCTTGCTATCGAGTATATCAAGCAGCTAAAGAAGGATCTGGCGGATGCGAACAAGAGAGCTGAGGAGGCAGAGAAAAAACTCTCAGTTAAGACATAGGGGCATTATTTAAAATATGTGGATTACTACTTTTCGGAGTCCTGGAGTTTATGATACCTGAGCCCTTGCTTTTCAGACAGAATATTTTATGATAAGTGGGAGGCTACTTTTAGAAGGCCATAGGAGTTAGGCAGGACGCATTCTATCATCTCCTACCGAAAGCTCTAGGGGACGACAGGTCATGGGTGGCGTTCACAAATGACAAGGAGTTAGAAATTTTGAGAGTTGTATTGAGAAATGTAGTGCTAATGTGTTGATAATACTAATATCATGCACATATCCACCCATAGGCAGCTTAATTTTTGACTTCTTAATAATCAATTTCTGTCGATCTACACTAGCTTCAATCCATGTGTGCAATTTCCTGAAGACTTTGCCTGACAGCTAGACATTGGTTGTATCTGAACTCCATTTAGCTGAGGTGAAGTTGGTATCGTTTGGGGGTTTCATCGAAGTTCCCTTGCCTGTACTGCTTCGAAGGCAGCAACAAGCAGTATCCGCCGACGCTGGAAGAATTCAAATAATTTCAGAATCCTGTTCCATGTGAATATCATAGTGTACTAACTCGGAATGGACGATGGAAAGAACCAGGACGGCTGCCAAATTTCCACGACACAAATAATGCAAGAAGTGGGTAAGTAGCAGCGACAGCTTTCAAAGCCCATGATCTCGCAGTTTCGAGCTTGCTCCAAAGTTGATCCTCTAAGTTGTCTTTCATTCCTTCTCGACGCCTAGGACATCGACGTCTAACTCTTCCATAACTCCAAGCACCACATTCAAACTTTCCATAAATCCGTTGACGGCGACTCTTAACATGCGATTGGTGGTAGCCTTGTATTCAGTCCTTAAGATTGTTTCTCCCAAGCCAGCAATAGAGTCTGCTCCATTCAAAATTGAGGCCGAGACTGTGGTGAATGACCGACGCACCAAGGGTGAAAGCTCCTGATCGACTCGAAGAGCTTGGAGAGCAGCAGATGCCAATCGCTCCGTGGGCAAAGGCAGATCAATGGTCCTGGATGTACGTCGTGAGCAGGTCATTGTATTATTCAAATGGGCGTGGGCAAGAATCTTACAAGGAGCAGGGGAACTCGGAGTCATTCTGGGCAGTCATTGCGCTTGCATGAGCTGTGCTGTAGCGGGATCAATATTTCGATGTTTGGGCTGACTGGCTGTCGCCGCAAAATATTCCGGGTTGCATAGTGCGGAACAAATATTGTCTCGTTGCCCATGACAACCAATGATAAAACAAGGCCCACCAGTCTTCACAACCTTGCCGCAGACAAACAAACATTCTTCATAGTCTACATCTTGGTACTCGTCCTTGACATTCTCTTCTTCCCAAATACTTATTTCGAATCCAAGTTTATCCCTATCCTTCAGGTGTTTTGTAACATTGGGAAAGATTCTGTTTTGTTTATAAAAACATCAGCATAACAAACAACCCAACACAACAGCAGATCAGTCATCCTTCACAACACCTTTGCGACTGCCACGTTATTGTATCATCCATAAAATTGGAGCTCACGGCTGTCGTATATCTGGTACAACCATACCGGTCTCAATCAAGATGACATCTGCCGTCAAATATGGGCAAATCATTGAATATATTCCTGGTGAGCTTTTGACAGACACACCCGTTCCTTTGCGGCGAAAGTATTGGGTACCGCAGTTCGCCATAGTTGCTTATTGCTAGTATGAGGATAATGAGATATCTCTCTATGGTCAAGTGGCTACTATCTGTGCCACAGGGCGAGGATCTTGTCGCAATTGATGCCTCAAAAGCAGCTCGTCCGCCGCATAGCTTGTTTATCTGGCTAACGATCGCAGACCGGTTGTATCTAGCATCTTACACTACTCCTCCATCATCAGACACTCTCTTCCCATATCCGGATCAGCAACCTTCCCGAAGGTCTCCAAACAAGCGATCTGCGAGAGCTGTGGATGGTCCTTCGGCTGTGTCGAACAGAGACCGCATCCCTCCGTACTATTTTTCCGTTGACGACACTCTGTTGTATAATGCCTTCCACCATGACTTTGGACCATTGCACATTGGACATCTCTATCGATTCGCAGTTCAATTTCACGATATCCTCGGAGCGCCTGAGAACAAGAACAAACCAGTTGTTTTCTGGAGCAAGGCAGACGCCCGGAGTAAGTGCGATGCAACAAGTCGCATTGGTTTTGTCACTAATTTTATTCGCATAGGTCGAGCTAATGCTGCTTGTCTTCTTGCTTCATATATGGTCCTTATTCAATCCTGGGCCCCGCATCTTGCTCTTGCACCCATAGCACAAGCTGACCCGCCTCTGATGCCATTTCGTGACGCGGGGTACAGCCAGGCAGACTATGGAATCACTATACAGGATGTGGTATATGGAGTCTGGCGGGCGAAGGAACAGGGCTTCTGTGCTCTTCCACAATTCGATCTTGAAGAATATGAGAGATACGAACGTGTGGACCAAGGAGACTTCAATTGGTTGACTCCGGATTTCTTGGCCTTTGCGTCCCCCCAACATACTCCCATTGCACCGATACTCCCATCGTCTCCATTGTATGCGAGTTTACCCTCCACATTGGAAGCTGTTGATGCCCACCCTACGCTTCCTACGCCATTTAAGAACGTCTTGAAGCATTTCTCGGAGCGCAACATCGGGCTCGTGGTGCGCCTAAACTCCGAGCTTTATTCCCCATCATATTTTACTGCTCTTGGGATTGAGCATCTCGATATGATCTTCGACGATGGTACTTGTCCAGCCCTGTCAGTTGTACGCAAATTTATCACTCTGGCGCATCAGATGATTACCGTGAAGAAGAAAGGAATTGCAGTGCACTGTAAGGCCGGACTTGGCCGTACCGGATGTTTGATAGGAGCCTATCTAATCTACCGTTACGGTTTTACCGCAAATGAGATTATAGCTTATATGAGGTTCATGCGGCCAGGAATGGTAGTGGGGCCTCAGCAACATTGGCTGCATCTCAACCAAGGGACGTTCAGGGAGTGGTGGTTAGAAGAGCAGTTTGAGATTAAGATGCAAGAGAAGTTGGCTCTCTTGGGACCAAGCACACCCACCCGAGTTTCACAGAAGCCTTATCTTGTCAATAACATGGCCACTCCACCAAACGGGAGTCAAAATCGGCGATCGCCACTGGGAGAAGTTGATAATGAGCAGCGAAATAGTATTGGTGTTCAAGAAGATTGCCTCCCAGCTCCAACTCCCGGACAGCCACGAAAGACTAGCAGAGCGGTTGATCGTCATCACCCATACAGTGGTAGTACATCTTCTTATACTACCACCACCGAAGACGAAGGGCAAATTAAACGGCAAACCGAGATGATCTCTATCCACCGCTCATCCGTTGATGACCCAGAAGGGGAGGACGAATGGCATTTAAGAACCAGCCGTAAATCATCACGGTCCCCAGGCCGAAGCGAGAAGCGATCTATTAGTCAGACGATCACAACATATTACAACTCCGTCGACAATGACAGCAGCAATGATATTGAGAATATAAGTGCTGCTCCCCGTCCTAAGACACCAGGTGTTATGAAATCTGGAAGTGGATCCAGCACTCTCAGTAAGGTCCGCAGCAGTCCCAAGCGCAGTGGCGACAACCTCAGAGGCAAAGAAAGTGCTGGCATTCGCAAAGCCAGTGGGAGAATCGGCAGTATTAATGCACGAAAGGTCTCCGGATTGTAAAGATGTCTCATGATTGGCCATGGTGTACTACATATTGTGCTCGCATAAATCCTGGCGTTTCTAAGGATTGAGGATATGAATGAAAGGGTAGGGCGTTCAATGGCGTTAAATTAAGTCTTGTTGTTATTTCTGTTCTTATTGCTTGTTGAGTTTAATGTCATGGGTATCGTGGGCTTGTTTGGATGGGCCGGTTTGGGTGGTTGATTGTGGATACTCTCGAGAAACAATACTTTATCATGAATCATGAGCATGCATGCAGAAAAGACTTAGAGAATCAAAACTTCTATAGATTCTTCGATCCTTTGAATAGTACCTGGTGTCAATTTTTAGTACTTTGAATTCCCATCTAATACAAACAGGATTAGCGTTGCCCTTGCTTGGTAAGTAGATCTGACTTAGGACTACCTAGTAGCCTGTAGAACCAAAAGTAACAATAGCATATATGACTGTTAAAAGCAAAGCACTAATTTGGGAAGGCTTAGGGGAAGGGGGCACAGTAATAGGGAGAAAACAAGTAGTCTGATGCATTAGAGTCTAAAAGCCAAGCAGGTTGCGCATCGACTGCCAAGAAAAGTTTCTCGATGCTCGCCCAGTCTTCATCACATCTGCTAAACATGCAAGATCATATCCCAGCCCCTATCGGAGGTACCACCAAACATCAACGCCAGAACCGAACTAAGCAGCATTAGTAAAGATTCTCCCTTATAGTATTTTGCAGTCTTGCTTTCGAGAGATGCATACCTTTCTCTATTCAGCATCAGCTTTAACCTCCGTTGGGGCAACTGGCTCAGCCTCCTTCGTCTCGGCGGCGGGCGCAGCACTGGTTTCGGTAGCAGCTGGCTCAGCCTCTGATGAGGTCCAAAGGGTCTAAATACAGTCCATCAGTACTACAAGTAAGCATTGCTCGAATGTCACTTACAAGGTTGTCTCTCAAGAGCTGCATGATCAAAGTGGAGTCTTTGTAGCTCTCCTCGCTAAGAGTGTCGAGTTCTGTGAGGTTCCGTGTCAGAAAGCCATCAAGACAATACGTTTGGGATAAAATATGGGCTTACCAGCAATAGCGTCGTCAAAGGCTTGCTTAGCAAGATGGCATGCCTGATCAGGTGAGTTTAAGATCTCATAGTAGAATACAGAGAAGTTCAGGGCCAAGCCGAGACGGATGGGGTGGGTAGGCGCAAGATCAGTCTGAGCAACCTCAGTAGCATTCTTGTAAGCTTCCAGAGACTTGTCGGCAGACTCCTTTCGCTTGTCGCCAATAGCAAACTCAGCAAGATAGCGATGATAGTCACCCTTCCTACATCGAAATCAGTGGAGGAAGTAAGGGAGGGAGTAACGATGGACATACATCTTGTGGTAAAAGACCTTGGACTCTCCGCTTTTGGCAGAAGGGATCAAATGCTTGTCAAGGACCTCGAGAATATCTTCGCAGATCTTGGCAAGCTCGGCCTCAATCTTTTGGCGATACTCCTTAATGAGAGTGACTTGAGTTGAGTTTCCCTTTGATTCCTCTTTCTGCTCAATCGAAGTGACGATTCTCCACGAAGCACGACGAGCCCCAATTACATTCTTATATGCTACAGAGAGGAGGTTCCGCTCTTCGACAGAAAGCTCTTGGTCTTCGGAAGCAACGGATTTCATATTCTCCACCATTTCTGGTAACACGGTCAGTATGATGGCTTTCTACTTCGCAGGTCCATGCTACTCACCCTCGTATCGCTCGGCTTGCTCTGCAAGCTTGGCCAGGTAGACAGAATCTTCGTAACCCATGGTTGCGGCTGTTGAGTAGTCTAAAAGAAGAGGTTATGTTAGTCTTCGTATTTTATTTATTATAGATCTGGAGAGTAAGGCGATGTGGCCATTTAGGGTGAATGGAGTAGGTGCAAAGTGAGTGGCTCCCAGATTGGTAGTGAGAAGCGTATATCTATGCGCCCATCGATCTTGTCAATTGCTCCATCCCTGAATCAAGGCAGTCGGAGGTTTGGTAGATATCAAGAGCTTGAGCAAGCCAAAGGAAAGGCCCTTCGATGGTGCAGGCAGGAGAGGGGTAGAGCCTTGTCTGGCTTGTCGAGCAGCCTAAGGACGATTGGCAAGGTACAACCGTATCAGACTGACCGTGTGAAATTCGGAGAGAGGATGTGATACATAGAATCCCTGCGACGACCGTGGTATGGAGATTGTCGACATTCAAGGATTGCATGAAGGGAGTAACATGACGAAATAGGAGCAGGCGGGGCAGGAATCTCACCTCAGAGAACGTGCAAGTGCTGGTAGAATGAACGGGAGCGTCTTTGATGCTCTAGGTGTTATATTCGGGAAGTTGGAGGGGATTCTGAAGAGACGGTTGTTGTTGTTGTTGTTGATGAGTAGATTGCGTTGAAAGACGTCGACTGTAGTAGTTTCGCACTAAACTAGTCGAAGCGATGCTCTTTTTTTTTTCTTCTCTAGATCCGCTGCGCCTCGAATGTCAAGCTTGGGTTTGTTGAATGAATGGAGAGAACCTGTGCAACTGCAAATGAACAATATGGATGGAGAAGCATGTGATGTGTGTGTGTGTGTGTCTGTCTGGAGATACTGTGTAAGGGCGATATGGTATTGGATCTGTCCCAATTCTATGTCTGCCCAGACTGAAGCTTGTGTGCAAGCAGAGAAAGATGTATGTTGGAAAAGGACCCAAGAACCAGTATATCATACAACTAATCTGGGGCTTCTCACTATTGACAGACCTAGGAGCTCTACAATTGCATTTTCTAATACTCACGGCTCTTCAAAAGGCAACTTCCAAGATTTGGCATTGTGTGCATACCTTATAGTAAGTAGGTAGGTATTTGGGGGCTGCTGAATGGCCTGACAACCAAATACAAGCAATCGAATAAGAGAAGAGTTAGATGAATGGGTACAACCTGATGAATTATCGTCTGCCTCCCTACCTTCTTATAAACTAGATATTTGCTATTTCTGAATTATTATTTTATTTCTTTTTTGGGCAATAAGTCTAGCACGTGATTTTGGTATCCCAAAACCACCCGGGCCTGATCTCGTTCAATACCTTACCTTCCTGCCTCAGGTATATCTAGATAGATACCTAGGTACTTTTAGCTAAGCCAGAAGCTAGCTACCACGATCAACTCACCTTGCGGCATCGAACCACCACCCTCCGTCAAAACGAAACAAAAGACCATACTTAAAGCTATCCCAGCCCATTCCATTCACAAATATCGAGAGTCCCTACTCAGCACACCAGTACAATAATGTTTCGCCAATCCATCACCAAAGCCATCCGTCCCACCGCGACCACAGTTCGTTCTTTCGCAACCTCATTGAGAGTCATGGCTGGTGGAGATACTGGAGCTCCGAGAAATACCGGCCAAGGGTACGTCTTCTTTTATATCACAGCGCCACCTTAGAAATGCCAGACTGCTAATAAATCCTGGGATAGTGATGCGTTTACTAAGCGCGAAAAGGCAAATGAGGATTTCGCCATCCGCAAGCGTGAAAGTGAGAAGCTTGAAGAACTCAAGAAGAAATTGGCGTCACAGTCTGAACACTTGGACAAGCTCAAAGCACATATGTGAGATACTAATTCTTCCCTATGCCTCGAACGCATCTAATCAATTGGCTTTACAGTGACGAACTTGCTAAGCACCAAGGTGGTGAGCAGAAGTAAGTTCTGATTTCGTAGGGAGAAGCGCAGAATTTCACTTGCTTTGAGCAATACTGAATGTTACTGCCCGTACAGTTGAGTGAAGGAGATATGAGCGGAGGAGGGAGGATCATGAATTCCACAATTGTACTCAAAACATTCACATTACATCACATCATAAGCAGACTTTCAGCATGGCTTTGGAATATGGTATCATTGTTACTTCTACAGTGCTCTGCATTCTGTGTGTCAACTCTCGTCCACACCTATCATTGTGTCTTCTTTAGATACTACCCTTATCGTCGAAAGCTCAACGCCAAAGCACCTCAGAATCGCAGTACGCTACCTACGACCCATGTATGATCGATAGAAAGCATCTGTTAGATCACTTTCTTGACTACCAAGCCCATTGGACCCAATAGTTTGTCCAAGCTTTTGAGCCGCGGATACCTTGGCTTGTAATAACTCTGCGTTCTGGTCGATCCATTGGAGCTGTACAAGATGAGAATTAAGAACTCGTACTATGTGAGAGAGCTTCAGAAACATATTAGTAATGAATATCAAGAAGGTAATCCTAGAAATAACTCACCGGGTCATCAGCCTTACTACTCTTGCTCAGATTGGCTGATGCATCATTGATCGCCTCAATCATGCCTGTTATGTTCTTTCCCATCTCATCTAAGCGATCTGTCAATTTCTCCGCCAGCTTGTATGTACGTTCGCGTTCCTGATCAGGACCTTGTAGACTCTCGTTTTGGCCTACTTGTCTCGCAAACATCTCGTCTACGTCGGCTTCATACCGGTCTAGCCACGAAGTGAGCTCCGCCTGTTGACCTTCAACCGCAGCTAGCTGCCGCTCGACCTCAGTGCTGGCCTTCGCTGCATCCCAAGTGCTTGAATATAGTTTTTGGATTTTGTCTCCGTTCTCGACCATCAAACGGTCCCAGGCCGCGACTTTGGTAGCCTGGTCCTGAAACTCTTTCTGGTATTTTAGTAAGTCAGAGGCCCAACGAGTGATTATCTCATCCATAGTCTTGTTCTTCAAGCGAGAAATTTGAGGAGTAGGGCCTGTAGTAGATGCACCCAGGGGCTGTGAATTTTGTTGGGTTTGATTGCCTGTAGTTCCAGATGCACTAGGTTGCGTGGGTGCAGATGAAGAAGCTTGGGTGGTTGAATTAGTTCCGGGTTGGGATCCAAACACGGAGGATGATGACGGTGCGGTAGTGCTTGTATTTTGAGAAGTGGCCGCAGTCGAAGTTCCTAATCCAGATCCTAATCCAGGGAATGAGGACGCTGCAGTTGTTGCTGGTGGTGCGGTAGTGCTTGTGCTTTGAGTGGTAACTGGAGTCGAAGGTATAAAACTTGGGAATGGATTGGGCGCTGCTGTTGATGAAGGTATACTAGTGCTCGGGCCTGTAGTTGTGCTGCCACCAGCCATTCCTCCAAAGACATTTGATGTGGAAGAAGCAGATTTTGATTTACTTGCATCCGCAAAGCTCGTCGTGCCGGTGCCGATGCCGATGGATGGTGCTGTAGAAGTCGTCTGTTGCTGGGAAGCTGAGGTGCTAGATGCCAACCCTATGGGTGGGAAACTGAAACCCGACTTGGCGTTTCCTGCAGTCGTGGTACTAGCCCCAGTTGTGCTTGAAGTGGCAGGCACTGAGGCAGGTGTGCTATTGAAAATGTTACTAAAGGATGGTGGTTTCAAGCCAGAGCCTGTCGCAGAGTTCTGAGCCCCAAGCCCTCCACCAGTTGATTGACCAAGGTTTGCGAACAAACCACTTGTCGGGTTTTTTGATGCTTGACCATTATCACTTGGAGGTGGACCGGCAGGAGTAGTAGAGGCGCCAAAATTGTAAGATTTGGTCGTCGCGGGTGTTGTAGATCCAAGGGGAGCAGATGTAGAGGCATTATTTGATAATGTTCCAAAGGAAACAGGGGCCGGGTTGCTGTTCAATTTTGGGAACAAGCCGCTGCCTTGGGCACCACTAGAGCCTGCAGGCTTCTCATTTGATAGAGATCCAAAAGTGAAGGGACTGCTAGTAGCTGGCTTTCCCCCTTGTGTGTTTCCTGCGCCATTGCTTCCAAATGCCGGCGTTGATGCTCCAGAGCCTGGCTTGGACGAGTTTCCAAATATAGAGCTGGATTGTGTAGTCCCAGATGGATTTGTTCCTGCTGTAAAACCTCCAAACATGCTCGTTCCGGGTTTCGATGTAGCCGTTGAAGGTTGAGAGAAGGGCGAGGCCGTACCAGCCGTGGCAGAAGATCCACCGCCGAAAGTGACATTCGGGGTATTCTGCGAGGCACTGAAGGAACCGCCGAATGGGCTGGGAGCCCCAGTGCCGGTGCCGGTGCCGGTGCCAGAGGGAAAGGACATGTTAATGTTGTGGAGGAGCTGTCGGGCGGAGGTAGTTTGCAGACGCAAGGATTCGTCAGGGTGTCTTTGATTTCTAGTTGCTCACAATACCGAGCAGAGTCCTCGGGGAGGCCTAGCAAGGGCCCGCAATGGTAGAAGTGAATGTTCAATTGCTAAATGGTTTGGCGCATTTCCAAGCGCGTGTTGAAGAATGAATAAGGTACGCGATCGCGTAAAACTTTCGTCGAGAGATACAACTGGTAAGCGAATCTACAATCATCAGAATGCGAACGTCATAATTTGAAGCCCTAGCTTGCTTCTCTACATTGTGCCGCTGCTGCTGTGCGAAGCATTGATTTCTTGAAAAGTCCACAAGTCATGGCTGAGAATGATAACGGGGGTCTGGCGCCGCCGCAACGAACAAGCGTAGACCCAGGAGCACACGACTTAGGTAGAACACTTCAAATGGCCGATAACCACGAGTACGCATGCTAACAGACTATCCAGAATCCAATTCTTCTGATTCTGATGATCACTTCTCTGATGCACAATCTGGTCTTGACCAAAATTCAGGCAATGCTTCCCCTTTAGTCCCATTGACTCGAGTCGAGAAGATTGACGACAAGCCGAGTCATGGTGAAGTACCCGGTACTGAAGCCTACAACAAACGAGAGCGCGATGCCGGGCCCGATAAGGTTGCGGTCGTACTGGATGCCAACGATCTAGAACTAAATCCCTCCTCCCCCATACCCAAAACTCTGGGATGGCAGCCAATTTCTACTACATTAGTGGAGAAGATGGACTCATTTTCTCCAAGTCATGGAGAGGCCCCAGGTACAATTGTTCATGAGAAGCGAGCTGCAGATGCAGTTCCAGACATGGTGGTGAAATCTTGGAAGGAAAACTATCCGTCCAGTCAGGAATCGGAAGCTGCCAGTACCCCTGGAGACCTTCCAATACCTGTCACTAAAGTTGAAAAGGTAGACTCCGAACCAAGCCACGGAGAAGTTCCGGGTACAAAGGCATTTGAAATGAGGAGGGGCGATGCAGAACCTGACCTCGTGGAAGAAGTAGGAGATATTAAAGGTAAGAATTCTTGCTCTCCCTATGTTTCAGAGCGATTGACCGAGTCAGGGTCGCCAACGTCCCCAATTAGTAGGTCCTCAATCATAAATCATTCGAGACGGAAGTCTTCTGGTGCTGGAAGAAAGACGGCCACGGAAGACGACCTTGAAGACGAAGGCTTAGAGAGGGATGACTTTGGAGATGATTTCGATGATTTCGAAGAAGGGGAAGATGACGCAGAATTTGGCGATTTTGATGATGGCTTTCAGGAGGTGGCTTCTACTCCAGCACCTCAGGCCCTCCCTACAACATCATCTTTTGTGAGTAGTAGTATATACCACATGTCTCTACTTGAAGCCTCTAACAATTATGCAGCCAGTTCTTGATTTTGCCCAACTGCATTCAGTTGATGAGGTCCAAGCCGCAACAAACCCTTACATGAATGCTCTTTTCCCTCCCGACACCATCGACACCTCAGTACTCCCGCCTCTTTCCACAGAAAACTCTGTTTTCCTCACGCCACGAAGTGCTTCGCTCTGGGCACAGCTCGTAGCACCCCCACCTCTTCAACCACCAAATTGGATCCGATCACGGATTCGTCGCCTGTTTCTCGTTTCTCTTGGTGTTCCCGTGGATCTGGATGAGATCCTTCCTGCCTCTAAACAAAAGAAACTTATCCTCCCTTCCATACACCTCCATCCGGCCTCAGGATCACCAAGAACATCTACAGACTCTCGTTCAATATCTCGGCTGAAACAAAATGACGGAAATGCTTCTAGCACTTCTATAGATTCTCAAGGCAAGCCATCGCGCTCAGATTCGAAGAGAAGGAAGGGTCCTGCTTCAGCCCCGCACCTCGACCTGGTGTCAGCAAGACAGCTATGCATGATTACTGATGAAGCGCTGAAGGGTTTGACAATGGAAGAACTAAAGGAGCACGTGGTGAAACTGGAAAAGATGCAGGGAACGGCACAGGAAGTATTGAGTTACTGGACGAAGCGGACGGACGAAAAATTAGGGGATAGAGAAGCTTTTGAAGGGGTGATAGAAAATCTCGTGAAACATGCTAGAAAAGTACGAAAGTAATGAATGTAATATTCCTGGCTGTCAATATTACCTTTGAGATAAGCAATTATAGCGTGATAGCCGCTGACAATACACAAGCTTTTGATAGCAATGTTCGACGAACAAACTCAACCTTGTCATATCGTCAACGACTTGTGATTTAAGTCTATATTGAGCTGCAATACTTTCGGATTTTAGGGATAAATCAGATTTGAGTATGTTTCCGTTACCATGGGACCACTCTCATCATCTCTATTTTTACATTATTGCAATTGCCCGTGTTAATACGCCCTAGAAATTCCTACCTAGTAAGCTGACGTTGAGCTGCTCAATTTTGACGTAGGGGCAAAAGAATAATTGCGGGCGAAATTGGAATAGGTAGTCATTACCTTGAGTTGAATGTCATTATTGGATGACATGAGGAGTCAGTAAGGAATAAGGATTGGAACCCGCATTTATGTTCGAAGGGGAACCGAATTGCTTATGTAGCGGATAGATTCATAGAGTCAATTACGACAGACGCAGTAGCCTAGACATAGACGTAGAAACCATTGTTTTTGCTGATCTGCCCTGATGCAAACCTCGTAAAAAGAGAGTCTAAACTTTTGCGCTTTTTGAGATAACATCGTCGAGGTAGAAAACGGCGCTCTAGTAGCATGATAGTAAAGCCAGGCAAACTTCTCTCACCAACAGACCGACCTAAAGCCAACGAAAGAGCGCAAAAGCTATGTGATAAGCTGAATACAGGAAAAGAACGAAAATGCAACGCATGTGATATCCATTCGTGGACGCATGAAAATGAGACATCTAATGCACTTTTGTACATGGCATTATGGAAAATGCAAATCCCCACCCATCCGATACTTTTGCAGTAACGCTAAGAGGAGAAATGGCTATCCATGCATTGGACGCGAAGAAGTAAAGCCAGGGAAAGGGCAAACCCGATTGCAGAAAGACGCCATGACCGCTATTTATCAAACTCCATGCGCGAAACACGATAGATATGCATGTTTACTATGATGAATTAGTTCTGCCGGAATGAGGGGAATTTACATTGACTTGCCTGAAGAGGTGCAAAGTTACCATATGGGTGGCTCGGTGGCATTCCCATAGACTGATACTGAGGTGGTGGTGGAGCAGGTCGGTAAGGCGTTCCAGCAGGTCCAGAGTTGTTCTGAGAACGTCCCCAGGACAGCCGGACGCGGGAATTTCCAATGGGATACCCTTGCATTTGATTGATTGCCATTTCTGCAGCGTGTCGTTGAACGAATTGAACAAAACCACAGCCCTTCCCAGGAGGAATCTTGACGTAGGTGATTTCTCCGAACCCCTGAAAGAAGGATCTTAGCTCGTCTTCAGTTACGTATCCTGACAAGCCACCGACAAATACGGTAGTATTATTTGGGTCCGTGAATTGATTCATGGGCTGTGGAGCGCCATAATAGCCTCCGAGAGCAGGAGGTGCACCCATCGTATACATCCCTTGGGCCATTCCACCACCCATTCCAGCACCTTGAATTGGCATACCAGCTGGACCAGCACCACCAGATTTATTCTTAGGTGTAGCTGTAGAAATTCGCATTGGCCTGTTGCCACAATAAACGCCTTGCATTTCCGTCAAAGCTCTCTGCTGATCACCCTCGTCGGCGAAACGTACGAAGCCATAGCCACGAGACATTCCAGAGATGGGATCTGTCATGATCTTGGCAGATTTGCAAGAAGGGAAACGAGCCTGGAAGAGAGAGACAAGTACATATTCGTTAACTTCAGGTCCAAGGTCACCAACGAAAATGGAGAACTCAGGGCCACGCTCATCACTAAAATGACGTCAGTACAAAGTTCAGGGTCAAAGTAGATGGATTGAGGAATATGAACCGGGACTCTGACCGTCTATCGGCGAGGCCACCACCGGAAGCCCAATTAAGCTTGAAGGGCCTAGAGGTATTTGGGATCATACTCCCATTGAGTGACAGAGCTTTGGCGGCGGCAGCAGGGGACGCAAAGTCGATGAAGCAGTAACCTGCATTTCTATGTAGCGTTAGCCAAAGCAATATTCCCGACTATCGTGATACCCACCCAGAAAATTTGTCGCGAATCATCTTGACATTAACGGACTCGCCCATACCAAACCAGACAGATCGAATAAAGTTCTCGTCAATCCATGGCTCAAGCTCGCCCATCCTATAAAGGTGAGTCAGCGACGTATCAAATCATTTTGTGAGCAGTCTTGGACAAAGTGAAGATGACAGAGATGTGTCCGGAGTTAACAGAATAAACAAGGAAGCGATAAGCCAGATTAACAGTTCAATATTTACAGGTTGGGAGGGACATTGATCGAACTGAGCGAGTAGGGAAGTCTTGTCTTACCAGAGTGTAGTCTTTGCGTCGCCGCTGACGCTGCCTCCATTGCCTTCAACACCGCCTTGCTGAGCAAACGGAGCTGGAGATCCTCCTTCCTGGCCTTGCTGCTGCTGCATGCCTTGTGGAGGTTGTTGCGGCATTCCCTGAGGAGGTGGCCCACCTTGCTGCATTCCATTACCGTTGCCATCAGGCGCAAACTGGCCTTGCTGGCTGGGATCAAACTGTTGCTGTTGCTGATATGCCATCTTGACCGAGATTCGATGATCCTTGACTTGAAGAGTACGAACTACGCGAAAATACAGGGAAGCGTTGAGATGTATGTGAAGGATTAAGTCGTTGATGAAAAGTTGATGGCGTAAAGAAGGTCGATAAGTAGATACGGAGTCGGAGTAATTCGTTCAATCGATCTATTCACTACAAATTAGCGAGAACTCTCGAGTCACCTATTCAGCGCTACAATAGTCAGTGGCAGCGAACCCCCCCCCCATTCGAATGTGGCTGAACCCGGATTCCAAGACCTTAGTAAGTCCTTCCCAGAATATCTGAGAGGACAGGAAGCATTGCAGCTATGATAGAAGTGTGACAGGGTGTGAGGATCGGATATTCATCTCAGAAAAATAAGTTGAAAACGTCCTGCAACCCAGAGACTTGGTGAGTCAACCAACTCCTCGTTCATACTAATGGTCGAAGTCATGGATTCTTAGATACAAAATCAAAGATACACCGCATGCACTATTGTAGTTGTCGTAGACTTTTAATTTCCCATCTGGATGAGCTTTCTTCTGCAAATTGTTGAGATTGACTGGTACTTTCAATGCTGGTGACAAGAAATTTCCAAAGCAGTCGCAGTTTAATAACAATCACTAACTTTAGAATGCAAATTGCGGGCAAACACATGGGTGGATAACTAGGCCGAAGTTTCAACCGCTGCAAACGCGCGATACAATGGACTATTCAACATTCAATATCAACTAAGACTGATTTTCCTTTGCACGCTAGGCCCGTCCGCAAGGACAAGCAATTTCATTCCAGACACTTAAGCAAAGCAGAACTAACAAAACAATCAAATTCGCGAGATGAATCAGCCGCAAACAGAAAGTACAGGGTGTAACGCGGCACGACAATAATCTTCCAACTAGAGAACGTCGACTATTTTTCTCAATCAGACTTCGGCTTGGGACATCTAGTCTCCTCCCGCGTGAATGAACCAGGACTTGACGATACGCGCTTCGTGGAGGGGTAGATACTGCAGTCTATTTGAGGTGTCAAGACCAACAAATTCGCACAATACAAGTTCTCAACTAGAGCGTTCTAAGACTTGTCCCACTCAACAGAATAAAGTCCAGGACTTAAGTTCTCAGTCGGTCCCCAAAATTTTAACCCATCATAAAGGCTTGGGGGAGAAAGCTTATGCTCGTTGGCTAGGTGGTAGGCAACGCAGTGAATGCAATTATCATTCCGGCCGTTTTTGGAGGGAGTGTGCAAGCTCTAACCTGGCAGAATGCGGAGAATTTTATTTGTTCGATTGATTAAGACTTTTCAACTTGGAAGCAATGCCATATGCCGACGGGCACGCCCAGATGAGTGAGGCGACATGCTCTGCAAAGTAAAGCTTGTAATCGATCTCACTTCCATGCAGCTTTGAGAGCTACTCAAGGACATCAGAGCCCTTGCTCATCTATTTGCGTCACACGGACGTCGAATAGTAAATGCAAGGGGAGAGTCGTTATAGCTCTGAGGTGGTGCATCAATACAAGAAGCACTCGCAACATATTACCGCAATGTTTGGTGGCCATGATCTCATACCGTCAATTCTTATCATTCTTCCCAGGAAGTTGGAGCGAAGAAGATCTAGTACCTAGGGGATGATAGCCTCGCCTTGGGAACCTTTAAAGTCATGCAGTTGGATGCCATAAGTGAGGCTTGCCCTGACTGTCTGACATTTGACTGGCCTCTCGTGAGAGTTTCGCTGTACCACACATATATACTGCGTCCAGCTTCGATGGGGGGGTTCTGCCAGCTATCGCATGGTGGAGAAGATGACGCTCACCTTGCAAATTCTGGACCAGCTCGAAAAGTATATTCTAACGTCCCTGCGCGATGCTCGATACGTATGGGGAAATGAGGTTGTAGAAGGTACCGTTAAAGACGATGATCGAAAGATATAAGAACGCTTGCGCCTGCAAAGTGCGAAGGAAACGGCCTCAAAGATGGTGGTGATCCTTGCAGTAGGAATCGCGACGTATAGATAACTTCAAATCTAGATATGGCAACATTCGTCAGTCAATGGTTGATTTTACGAATATTGAAGAGATCTGCACTGTCAAAGATATTCAGCGTGGACATAGGCGACTGAGCACTGTGTTGATGCTTGCGCCGAGCTTGCCAACAAACGCGCATTCGAACTGCGACGAAGGCCAGTACCGAGAAACGGAAGTGTGCGCCGGCGGCGACAATATGGCTGGCATCAACATGCGGCTATCCAGATATGTGCGACAACAATGCCGTTGATTGCAACATCGAAGAGGTTGGTTCTGGTCCAGGGGTTGGATGGCGATGAGGGGTTGTTGCGCTGAGGTTGAGCCTCCATCGCGTGCGGTCCAGTTAGGCGTAAGATCTGATGAAACGATCTACTTACACGTTTTTATTTTTTCGACCAGGTTAACAATTGCTAGAAAAACTTCGATCCGCTGATGAGGGAAAGCAGTAAAGTCAGGAACACCGGCGATACGAAAGGGACACGATGGATCGATATCGATAGGAAACAATTGACGAAGAGCAAACGAGGACGACGTAGGTAGGTCGGTCGGTAGGTAGGTAGGTAGGTAGAGAGGTAGTAGGTAGGTAGTAGGTAGGAGGGGTGTGGGGGATTGAGGATGTTTTTTAAAGAGGAAGGATAATGGAAGGAAGAGGGAGGAAACGAGTGGTGTGCATCTAGTGTACGTGCTGGCGCTGGTGCTGGTGCTGGTGCTGGTGCTGGTGCTGGTACTGGTGCTT
>Ga0182030_10007697_pt1 | contig 22434 bp, 12 predicted proteins | sample 812S3MmetaG_FD_121299 | JGI IMG/M metagenome (GOLD analysis project Ga0182030, IMG submission 121299) | Permafrost microbial communities from Stordalen Mire, Sweden - 812S3M metaG (Illumina Assembly) | ecosystem: Environmental > Terrestrial > Soil > Wetlands > Permafrost | place: Sweden... | reverse complement strand
CTTGCCTTCTTCGGCTTCTTCTTCGCAAATTTTATACATGCGATCGAGAAATGTAGTCGCGTCGACTTCGGTTTGCTCTTCGGCTGTCTCGTCATCCATTTCGTTATTGAAGAGCGTCGGCGTTATGTTGTGCTTGTCTTGCGAGAAACACCAGCGCAAGATTGTAAGTGTTGGTTGATCCATTTGAGAAAATTCAGAGCGATAATTTTCAAAACGACGAAGGATTTTTTCAGGATAAAACTCGATTGTTCCTTCTTCGGGCCACTTATCCCCTTGCTCAAGCGCCTCTGTGTGTCCTTCTGCATATACGAGAAAATATCCGGAGAAGCTTGTAATCAATGCTTTGAATAATTGATCTCTCACGCGTGACCACGCTTCAGGTGAGATGTTGGAGGACATTGCCTGGTGGAAATCGCCCTCTGTGGCAAGGGCCAGGTCAACAGTCCTTATGGCGTTGCAGACTTTGAACAGAGCCGGGCGTTCTAATCTGAGCTCCAGGCGCCTGCAGTAAAAATAGGCTTCGTCGAGCGGCATGCTTCTTCTTCGTTCGTTTTTAGCCATGTTGCAGCCCACCAATTAGGAACGAGGTTCTTATACCCGCAGTTGCCAAGGATTTCACGCCTTTTTCAAACTTTCTCCCAGAAATTTTTGAATCGCTCAGCTAGACTGAGTTGCAGCCAGTGTTTTGGCTTCGTGGACTCGAGACCTGGAGTGCTGTCAAGATGGTAATTCTTGAGTAAAGCTTATCTTCGATCCTGCGGGCGCTGAAACGGCTGCTCATAGCCACTTCTCGAGGTTGTGTGAGAAATGCATCAGCAAAGGCTAAACGAAAAATCGGGCTATAATAAGCCTCCTGCGAGTGTTATTGCTACTGTGTTCTGCAAGCTAATTGACACTCTGCCGCACAAAGACTGGATTGAGCATTATCGTGAATCAAACAGCAGAGCCCAAATCCGCTGAGACACCGGACACAAAGCTAAAGCCTGAAAGCATGGAGTTGCGTTCTCCCAAGGTGCAGATGGCTTTCGGCGCCTTTGCCGCTTTATTGATTTGTCTTTACTGTTGCTCAGCTTCGCTGCGTGTCGGCTTCTTGCTGGACGATTACTTACACCTCGACTATATTCATCGCGCTCTTTCCGGTAACTGGACCGACTTTCTCTCAAACTTTACTTCGAACTGGGCCGGCTCGGATTTGATGAAGAGCTATCGACCACTGGTTTCGCTGAGTTTATTCATCGACAGTGTTATATGGGGCCCGCGCGCATGGGGCTTCCATCTCACGAATCTGCTTCTACAGTGGGGCTGCTGCGTTTTTGTCGGATTGATCTCTATGGAGTTAAGCGGGCTCAAGGGCAATCGTCTTGGCTCAGCTGGTGCAATTTGGGCAGCGCTTTTATTCGCGGTATATCCGTTGCATCTCGAAGCGACTGCCTGGGTGATCGGCCGAGTAGATTTGCTTTGCACACTTTTTTATTTGATAAGTGTGTTTGGCTATCTTCGCTTTAAGTCCATTAGAGAACGTGGCTATTTCCATTTGTCATTGTTTACGTTTGCTCTCGCCATGCTGAGCAAGGAAATGGCTGTGACACTGCCGCTGGTGATAACCGCTGCCGAGCTAATCTTAAATCCACTCTGGGGAGACAGCAAATCCGCGCAGGCCAATTACAGGCGCACGAGTGCCGTAATGTCATTCTGGTTTCTGCTCGGTATTCTTGCTACTTGGCGTTTAATCGTATTGCAGCAACTTATTGGGGGCTACGGTGGCAGCGGTGTTGGAAAAGTCAAAGATTTTTTCAGCAACATCAAACAGAGTTTCAGTACATTTCCACATTCTGGAACGTTAACGCAAATCTTCTTTCCCGCCAATTTGGATCTTGTAAATAGACTTGGTCAGAACGCCTGGGACCTCAAGGTTCAGCTTGATAAAATTCTGGGAATCGGATACATCACCGTTGCCCTGAGCGGAGTGTTGCGCCTGCTCAAAGGATCGGCGAGTGCTCGGATTCTGCTTTTCTTGCTGGTCTGGTTGCTAGTCGGAATTCTGCCGACGTTTCAGATTTGGGGCATCTTCCCAAATCTCGTTGGCGGACGACTGTTCTATTTGAGCTCGGCACCATTTGTGATACTACTGTCATTCATGGCTGTTCCGACTATCGATGCGCTTAACAAGAACATGGTTAAAGTCTTCGCTGTGGGAGGCTCGCTAGCGCTAATGACGATTTTGACCGTATGGTCATATTGGCTTCAGTTTGATATGCAAGCATGGACCGGCGCCGCTGAATCGTTGCAGGCGTTCCGTGAGCAAATTACCAATCGAATTCGCCAGGCCGGAAGAGGGCGGGCTATTGCAATATTGAACTTGCCCACGGACTACTCTGGTGCCGGTATGGTGACGCGGGGACGCTATCTAAAATACATGCTCCGACCGCCTATAAACATGCCGGATATTTCCTATCGTGTCTTTACTCTCGACCCTTCAGATGAACCGGTTGGCGTGCAACTCAACTCTAATGGCGCGGCGCCGATTAATACGCCATCCGCTGCTTCAGCACCAGCACCAGCACCAGCACCAGCACCAGCACCAACTACATCGAGCAAGAAATACAATTACTCCGATGAAATATCGCGTATTATCGACAATCCTAAAGTTGCCGGTATTTATGTGTGGCATGAAGCGTCCGCCTCTTCCGGAGCGGGTTTCCTCTCCCCCTGGCGAGGTGGTGCTCGTGTAAGTAATTCACTTTCGCCGAACTGGTCATTTAATTTTTCGACAGACCACTGTAAGTTTGTTCCCAATCAGAGTAATGCCGATCTTGCGCATCCAAATCTGGACGAACTTTCCGACCTTCGATTGGATAAAGATAACATATGGACTGTCGAGCGTGATGGCGGCAGAAGCTTTCAACGCACTGCGTCGGCTTTGCGAGTTCGCCCAGGCGACAAAGACTTACTGCTCGTGTTTCCAGCAACGCACCTCTCGCCTTTAAAAGCCAAGATAGCTTCGCTTAAAACGAAAGAGCTTGCTGGACATTCACTAGGCGTGAGCTTGCTCTGGTGCGATTCGGGTTCGAACAGGGCGCTGGAAACTACGGCTGGTTCCGCAGCGTTTGAGAAAGGGGTGCAGAGTTTCGCGTCATTGCCGTTCACTGCCGATGGTGGCAAATACTCCATTGCTCTTGGCGAGAATCCGAGCTGGGCGGAAACGCCAAAAGTCACGTCTATAGGTCTGTTATTGCCCAAGGGCGATTATGAGATTGAATTGTCTAGTCTTGATCTCCGCTGAATTCACCAGTTGTCTATTGAGCTCACCGTGCGGGATCTTCGTTATACTCGTTCCATGATTGTGTAGGGCGCGGCGCCATGCGCCGCCCGATTAACGGATGACGCTCGTATTCAGGAGGATCTCGGCAACAGGGGCGGCGCAAGCACCGCCCCTACGCGTATTTCCGTAAACAAGGGCACTATCTCCCGTAGATTCGTCGCATCTCGAAAGAAAAACGCTGTGGAATTAATTGTGTTCGGAATTAACTGCTGCGTGCCCCTTGCTAAGCTGGGTCAGGCTCAGCTTATTCGCGCCGAGAATTTGCGCAAGCTCTGTGCAGATGCCCTTAACTGCTGAAGGACCGCGATAGACGAAGCCTGTATAAATTTGCACCACTCTCGCCCCGGCCGAGAGATATTCAAATGCATCGGCACCAGATTCGATACCGCCAACTCCGATGATAACCTGCTCCGCTTTTTTCAAACGCGCCACGCGGCGAGTTAGTTCTAAATTTAACGGCATGAGCGGTTTGCCGCTAAGCCCCCCAGCACCAATCGCCTCAATCGTTTGCGCTGGAGTTACTAAAATATCTCGCCGCAACGAAGTGTTGCCACAAACAAATCCAGCAACTTCGTGCGCGATCGATAAACTAACCAATTCTTCAATAAAATCAGCGCTGCTATCGGGTGACAGTTTCAGTAAAATCGGCACATTGCGCGTATTCAGCGCAGAAATTCGCGTAAGCACCTGCGCCAACTGCTCACTTTCTTTCAAGCATCCTTCGTGCGTATTTGGACAACTCGTATTAATCGTGAAATATTTCGCCTGTAAATCTTTGAGCCGGTCGAAACTGTAAACCATATCATCCACAGCTTCTGTGCCGACCAGGCGCGGGTCGTTGGTCTTGGCAATGTTGATTCCGACAGGCAGATGTTGACTTCCGAAGCGTGCCAGATTGTTCGCAACGACCTCTGCACCAAGCCCATTAAGACCTAGCCTGTTTATTAGCGCCTTGTCCATCGGCAGACGGAATAGACGTGGGCGCGGGTTGCCGCCATGCGGACGGGCGCAGACCGAGCCGATTTCGGCAAAGCCAAAGCCGAGTTGCGCCAGCAATCCAACAAGCTTGGCATTCTTGTCGAACCCCGCAGCAAGCCCTATAGGATTATCCAGAGGCGTTCCAAACAAACTTGTCTTGAGGTCGTCGCGCCCATATTTCAGCCCGAGCAGCGGCAAAAGCGAGCGGCTAGCCAGCATCGCTGAAGCAGCCCAATAGTGTACTGATTCAGGATCAATTGAAAACAGTGACGGACGAATAAGCTTTTCGTATACGAAATCCCGGCTCATAGGGATACTGCACCTGTGCTAACGCCCATACTTGCGGTCTCTGGTTCAATCATATACGGATTTCTGCGATTTCGTTCGTTGATTACAAAGCTCCAAGTTAAACCCAAATTCTGCCACAACGTTTTGACCTCCTCCCATCTCCGATCTAAAGAACGGAGCTTTTCGCGCATTTATTGGTAAACTTGCTTAAGATAAACCATGGATGTCAACTAACTAGATATGCTTCGCTCATATTCGCTCTCGTTTAAGCCCTCCGGGGCGCCGTGCAAGGATGCTGTCACCAAATTCGGTGGTCAGCCCGTCTGGCTACAAGAGCCGCAGTGGCCGCTGAGTGCTTCCACTGGTGAGCAAATGAAGTTTATTTGTCAGATTGTTCTGTATCCCGAAATTTTCGGGCAAGTTTCAGGGCGCATGGCATACCTGTTTATGACAGATTTAGAACAGCAGGTTGTGCCCGCCTGGGATCCAGACGCCGGCGAGAATGCCGTAATTATTCAGCCAAGCGCAAGACCATTGCGTGTTAAAACGACTGCCGCCGAAACCGGACCTACTTTATACGAGTATGTCGAAATTCCTGGCGATGATATGTTGCATCCGCGCTCCTGCGAATTTTTAGTTGATGTGATCAGGCGGACGGATCCGCCTTTCATCAACGAAACGAATCGTGGTGCCCTCGATGAGCAAACGTTTGCCCGCTATTCCAAAGAAGTTGAGGGCAATAAGGTTGGCGGTACGCCTGGCTTCCTGCAGGAGGATGCGATGCCGCCTTCGGGGCATCTTCTTGTGCAGATCGATTCTGCCAAGGTTCCTTTCTATATCAATTTCGGCGATTGCGGAGTTGCTTACGCTTTTATTTCGCCTGATGGAACGGCTGGGCGTTTTCTGTTTCAGAGCTATTAGCTTCGCCTCGGTTCAACGTCCACTTCACGCTGTCTTTGACGATAACGCGATTGTCAGCTTTCGCGCACGCTTCAAGAAGGTTGTTGCCTGATTTTAGTTCGACGTCCTGCCAGATCCAGATAACGCCTGTGTGCTTGGTCGGCTTGGTAAGAGCTATACCGTTGAGTTTCAATTCGAGTTCAGCTTGATTGGTATACACTTTAACGTCGCAGTGAGAATCGGTTCGCGCGGTGCTGTGTCAAAAGATTCTGCAACTCTGCACATTCGCACCATCGTAACCCTCTGCCTTGCTTGCCTGCCTGCCGCTGCGTGCTCGTTATGTGTTGTTAGCGTCGATCGCGCAAATAATCATCGCGATCCTGATTGCTCTGCAAGCGATCGTAATCATACTGTTCGCGCGGGCTTAAATGTTTGAAGTCATAACACTCGTTGGAACTCATACGGCGCGCTTCGCAGAGGGCTTCCGCGCTATCGCGCCCCGCTTGCGGCGGATAGCCAGGATAACGCGAACCACCGAGCTCAAGCTGATGCAAGATCCATTGTTGCATCGGAGGTGCTTGGTAATATTGCGCAAGCTGAATTGATGGCTGCTCGACTGCATTTGTTGATGCCTGGTCCTGTCGGGAATGACCGTATGCGTCTTCGTGCAAACGGCTTGCTGTTTCAATGCTTGAATCGCTATTGCGGTGACTACTTATCGTTACTTCTTCTAACACCAGAACACTCCCTGCTCCAATCAATCTGATGCTAGCCCTGCTTATTCGTCCAGACCAGCGGGAAATTACCCTTCACTACAATTTGAGTGGGAATGATACGAGCATTCGTAATGTTATGTTGCATAACTTGGGCAAACCTAACAGCGACGACTGGCGAAAATACGCGTCAAGGTTCGGGATCAGGACTGTAGGATCAGGACGGGAGACCGAAGAATGATCGGTCTCCCGCTGGTTCATTAGGCAGAGAAGTTTGCTGCGACTACAAACCTCCGCCCAGTCCGCCAAAATTGTTGATCAAGAACGTTCCGAGCAGGTGAACTACTGTGGGCATGCCGACTGCGATTAACACTTAAACCGGGAGATCCGCTGATTGCGCTAAGAGTTATCAGACAGCAACGACTTAATCAAAGCCTGGTCGCCAATATGGAACACCTGAGCTAGACTAGAGTATGCAGAGGTCGATTCCATGAAAATGAAAGACGGCGAGCTCTTCCACGGGCGTTATCGCATTATTTCAAAATTAGGCGAAGGAAGCGTTGGCACCGTATATCGTGCCACGCAAGTTGATAGCGGGCGCGAGGTTGCCTTGAAACTTCTGCATGAATCAAGCGATTCTGCCGAGCTCGACCGCGAACGCTTTTTGCGAGAGTTCAAAATTCTGGCACATTTGTCTCACGAACATATCGTCACCTTTTACAGCGCTGCGATTAGCCCTGAAGGTTTTCCATATGCTGTATTTGAATACATGCGCGGCGCTGATTTGCACCATACCATTCTCGATCAAAGCAAACTCGACTTTCAACGGACTTTGAAAATAGCAGTTCAAATTTGCCTTGCGATGGAACATGCGCACGAGCAAAGCATTATTCATCGCGACCTGAAGCCTGAAAATATTATGCTGGTCGAACTGCCCGAGCACGATTGGGTAAAAGTGCTTGATTTCGGTTTCGCCAGAGATGAGGCGCGCATGAGTGATACCAGGCAGAAGCTTACCGCGACAGGCATGGTTGTTGGAACGGTCTGTTATCTCAGTCCAGAGCAATGTAAGGGTGGTAAAGCCAGCATACAGTCTGATATCTATGCGCTGGGCTGCATCATCTTCGAGTGCTTAACGGGTCACTTGTTGTTTGAGGCCGACACTCCGCTCGGTGTTGTTCATAAGCAACTATATGAAGACCCCAGCCAGGCGCTCAAGCAAATACAGCCGATTGTGCCGGCAGGTTTAATCGCAATATTGAAGAAGAGTCTAGACAAAGAGCCTGCGAATAGATACAGATCGATGCGCGAATTGAGGATTGATTTGCTTGCCTTGCCGGCTGAACTTGGGCAAGCTCAACCTACGGCTAGCGCTAAACCTAAAATTATCGCGCTGGCAGCTGCTGTAATACTTTGCTCACTGGCTGCTTGGGGAGTAAATCAACTGGCGAAAATCAATCATACTGCCGCCAGCAGTAAAAAGGCGCCGCGCCTGAGCAAACATCTAGGCTCACAAAGTGCCAAGATGTTGATTGAAGAGGCTCATCATCTGATTCTTCAACACGAATACGATGCCGCTGAATTGCGCCTGCAAATCGCGCTGGAAAAATCTAATCATGACAAAAATGCGGTCACCTTGTTTAAGTCCCAGGAGGCGCTTGCACAAATAGCCCTGGAAAAGAACGATGCTAATTCATATCATAAGCGCGTTGAAGAGGTAATGACCACTGCTCGAAAATATTTTGGCAAGAGAAGCAATCAGTTTTTTATCGCCTTGCAATTGACGGCCGATAGTTATGCAGTGGACGATCCGAAAAAAGCAAATGCCGTTTTCGAAGAGCTGTTGGCAAAGGCTTCGGAAGAGGAACGGCACGCTAATAGTTCGTTTTGCGAATACTTTCGCAATTACATTTACTTCTTACAGAGCCACCATGATCTCAAAGTCGCGGAGCAAGTGTTTGATAAGTACAATCATTATTTCACTTCGGAATTTGTTGATGACGATGTGCATTGTAAGTTCCTTGTGATGAAGGCTGAAAACAAGTACAGTCTGGGAAAAATCTCGGAAGCTGACAAAATTACAAACGATGGAATTGTTATTCTTGAGAAAGACTCTGATCTCTTGTTGCAACAACAGACTGCCTTAGTAGTGAATTGGTCCGACATGTTATTTCGCGCTGGTCAAAAAGAAAAAGCGTTTAAACTCATCGAGAAAGCTGAACATAAATTGGAGCAATCCGGCGGCGGATTATGGCTCAGTGAGCTATATATTGCTGAGGCAAAAATGTATTTCTCCTCTGAGAAATATGAGAAGACCATCGACGTTTTAGACAGCGCTCTAAGTTCGCTGCACAAGGCTAATGAAAAGAAGCCCAGTGCGTTAATGACCGAGATCCTTTATTTCAAGTCCGAATGTTGCTTGCGTCTTAAGCATCTTCAGCAAGCCAAGGCGGCTTTAGATGAAGCCGATGGAGCCTGTCCAGAAGACTTAAGCGCTATACGCGCAAAGTGCAATGCCTTGCGCCAAGAAATAACTGAAGCAGCGACGACGAAAGGGAAATAAGCTATTAAAACTGGATTGGTAAGACATCTCTTGTATTCCCCCTCAGTTGCGGTCTTATATTTGCCGCGTTTTCGTCCAACGTTCGGGAACTGTGGTGACACAACAAGCTTCACTACGAATTATTCTCTATTCTAGAATTTGCTTTCTGTCGCAATTCTTCCAGAAAGAGAAATCCATCCACGCTTTTGCCTGGTGTAGCCTAAGCCTCGGCCACTAGCTTTCGTTCCCAGAGAAGTTGCTCTATTTCTGCTGCAAGCCGATTAAGCTCTTCGTCCGTGCAGTCATCTAAGAGCTGGTTAATTTGGTTAACTGCTGTGCCTTTCTTCGTGACTGGCGTTGGCTTTGATTTTGATTGGGTCACGGCAAATACCTCATATGCTAAGCCTAGCATGATTCTACGGGAGTCGGCTAAATTTCGTAAGTCAAAAGCTACCTTTGGTAAGAAATTCTTCCAATTTTCTGTGCGGTTTTTTTTGAGCTAATCAAAGAATTACTTATTCCCGCTGGTCTTGAGAAATTTCACACAGACTGGAGCAGGAACAGTGGCTGGCTCGCCGACTTCGCTGAGCGAACCGTTTTCTTCATCGATTTTGAACACCACCACATTATCGCTATCTTGATTGCATGACAGCAAAAAGTGTCCGTTGGGGCAGATTGCGAAATTGCGCGGTATGCGGCCATGAGTTGCTTGCTGACCAGCAGCGCTAAGTTTGCCCGTGCTGGAATTGACCCGAAAAATGGCGATGCTGTCCAAGCCGCGATTAGAGCAATATACAAATTTGCCCGATGGATGCACTTGGATCTCAGCGGTGGTATTGTCTGCGACGGCGTTAGGTAGGGTGCTGATTTCTTGAATCTCTTTGAGCTCCCCATCAGCTTTATACGAATACACGCTTACTGTCGAATTTAGCTCGTTGGCAACGTAAGCCAACTTTCCATCCGGGCTGAAAGCGAGGTGGCGAGGACCGGCTCCGGCTGTGCTCTGGCAGAAGGGCGGTTGATTTGGCGTGAGTTTCGCTTTGTGCGCCTCGAGTTTATAACTCATTATTTTGTCCATGCCCAGATCGGCCACGAACGCGAAATTATTGTCGGGCGAAACATTGATGGAGTGAGCATGCTGGCTGCTTTGCCTTTTCGGATTTATACTTGAGCCATGATGATGAATTACTGATACTGCTTTGCTCAAAGAGCCATCTTTAGCAATTTCGAATGAGGCAATGCTGCCGTCATTATAGTTAGCAACCAGCGCGCAGTTCCCTGTTTTGTCCAGCGAAACGAAGCAGGTTCCATCTCCGCCGGCAGATTGTTCGTTAATCAGTGTAAGCTTTCCCCCGCTCTCTATTTTGAAAGCACAGATTCTGCCGCCGGGTTTGCCGTCGTTATGATCAAGCTCGCTTGCTGCATACAGGAAATGCCCATTCGGATGAATCGCCAGGAACGATGGATTTTGAATACCGCCGGTGGTGCCGATCTCTTTCAGCTTGCCGTTGTTCTCGTCAAACATAAAAGAGTAAATCCCTTTACTCTTACCATTAGTGTATGTGCCGATAAAAGTCAAAACATTGACTGGTGATTCTTGCGCTTGAGCTGGCAACATGAATAGAATCCTTGCAATAATGGAGAAAAGGGCAATCCATTTTATACGCTGCACTTAACATTTCCTCCAGCGGTAACTGGTTAATCGCTGGCAGCGCTTATAGATGGCGCTGCTCTTCGCGCCATATATTCTTGCAGAAATAGCATGTTATATGTGTGTTTCAACTGAGATCTCGCAACAAAATCGAAATCATTGGATTCGCCCAGTGCCATCTCAGCCCAAATTAGCGAATTAGTAAAGGGAAGCTCAAGGTAGAAGTTTTTTTGAAAGAAGGTTGTTCACGGCGCAAACGATATATCCATTAGATAGTCCTGAGGCGAGTGTCTGGTTCTTCACGATAATCACCTATTCTTTTGCGGGAAAGTCAGGTTTGCCAGGGCTGCGTCCTTGTATGAACTAATATAAGTGAAGGCGCGTGTGAGCCGCGTGCGATTTTTGCCCGCAACAACTCCAACTAGGAGTTCATTTTTGCCAAGCCAGTGCCAAGTGTTGCCACTTAGTATTCAGCAAATTCGTAGGGAAAGCCTTTCCCTTCAGGGATGAGAGGAAGTCAATCACACTTGATTGGATCCGGCAGGCTAAATCTATATTGTCGGCGTGCTAACATGAAGCGGCGAGGAAGCTGAATGCAAGTAATTTCTGAAACCAGTAGCGAAACCAGTACCGAAAATCAACTGAGCGAACTGCTCGTAAAGTACTGGGGTATCAAACAATTGCGCTCGCTGCAGGCTCCTGCAATTGACGCTGTCATGCAAAAACGAGATTCTCTCGTAGTCATGCCGACCGGCGGTGGGAAATCGCTTTGCTATCAGGCTCCGGCGCTCATGCAAGGTGGCACGACAATTGTGGTATCACCTCTGATTTCGCTTATGAAAGACCAGGTCGACGGCCTGAAGGCTGCCGGGATAAAAGCTCTGCAACTCGATTCTTCGCAGGGCGTGGCTGAGCGAAACAATTGTCTGCAAGAACTCTTTGCCGGCAAAATCAACATTCTTTTCGTCTCACCAGAGCGTCTGGCGCAAGACGAGTTTCGCAGTCGACTTCGTGATATTGATTTGAAATCTTTTGCCATCGACGAGGCGCATTGCATCAGTCACTGGGGACACGATTTTCGTCCTGAATACAGACAGCTTGAGCGCTTGCATGCGGAATTTCCCGGAGTATCTGTTCATGCTTATACTGCTACTGCGACAGAACAAGTTAGACGGGATATCATCGAACAACTTTCGCTAGTCAACCCGGAAGTCTTAGTTGGAAATTTCGATCGCCCGAATCTGCTTTATCGAGTACTTCCTCGGCAGGACGCTGCTAAACAAATTTTGGATGTTTTGGCGCGGCATCGCGGCGAGGGTGGCATTATTTATTGCATTCGCCGAGCAGACGTTGATACATTGACGACTAAGCTCAAAAAAGAAGGCTTCAACGTGCTTGGCTATCATGCGGGCATGACTCCCTTGCAGCGTTCAAAAACGCAAGAAGCTTTCTCGGAAGAACGTTGCGATATAGTGGTGGCAACAGTTGCATTCGGCATGGGAATCGATCGCTCAAATGTGCGATATGTGCTTCATACCGGGATGCCTAAGTCGATCGAACATTTTCAGCAGGAAACTGGGCGCGCGGGTCGTGATGGATTGGAAGCCGAGTGCGTTTTGCTTCATTCCGGTCGAGATTATATAACCTGGCGTTCGATTCTAGAAAAGGGCGGTGATGGCGACCCTGACCCTGCGCAAGTCGAAGCTGGGTTGGCGCATCTTAACGACATGGATAAATTTTGTCGCTCGGCAATGTGTCGTCATCGCAGGCTTGTGAATTATTTTGGGCAAGCTTTTGATTCTGCCGATTGTGGTGCTTGTGACATATGTCTGGGAGAAACCGTTACTGTTGAAGATGCGGACGTAATCGCCCAGAAGATCCTATCGTGTATCGCCAGAGTTAAAGGGCGTTTTGGCGTAGGGCACATAGTGACGGTATTACGCGGTGAGCGCAATGAAAATATCAGCCGTTATAAACACGACGAGCTAAGTACTTATGGTTTGATGAAAGAACACAAAGAGCCGGTTTTGCGCGATTGGATTTATCAGCTGATTGGACAGGGCTTGCTCACGCAAGAACTGGTGTCGGGTTTTAGCGGACAGTCATTTCCTGTATTGCTTCTAAACGAATTGTCTATGGAAGTTTTGCGCAAGCAACGCAGTGTTCGTTTGATGCAACCGGTTGAGCGGAAGAAAGGCGAGAAGGCCAAAAAATCCAAGAGTGATACCAGCTCATGGGAAGGCGTCGATAAAGACCTGTTTGAATCGTTTCGCGCGTTGCGGCGCGAACTTGCCACCGAGCGTCGAGTGCCTCCCTATGTCATATTCAGCGATGCCACTCTGCGCGAGCTGGCGCAGAAGCGTCCACGCACTCTTGTCGAAATGAGGCAAATTCACGGAGTCGGCGACGCGAAGCTGCGCGATTTTGGCGAGAAATTCTTGCAAATTCTCACAGGCAACTGAACTAGTGACAAGAACATTTGTTGAATAAATCATTGCGGCGCGGATATATGCTTGTGGCTTTGCTGCCAAATCAACGTCACAAGAAACGGAAGAAGGAAGGCTGCAATACAGATGAAAGCGTCTGTTTGCAACAATGGTCGGCCGAGCGTGAGAAACTCCCAAACCGTTCCCATGAGCATGAATGAATAAACTGCCGCTGCCAGAGAAAAAGGATCCCGCCGGAAGATTTTATAGACGGCAAAATGCAGAAGCTGCAAAGCCCAAAATAGCAGCGCAGCAATCAAAACGAGATCATGGCTGTGTTTTGTTAATCCGGCAACTGAGACACTGGCCAGCAAGCTGGCCATGAGGAATCGCCAGCGAGTTTTCAGATAGCGTTCAACAAAGCCATAGAGACAGCCTAATAGAGGAATGCTTACAAGCGCTATTACAAGTGATAATGCAATTGCAAAAAACGACGGGCTAAATCCCTGAGCCAGCCAGGCGACAATGTCGTATGCAGCAGTTGAAGCCTCCGTGCTGTACTGGCTTAGCAAGTACATCGAGCCTGTAAACAAAAGTAGCGCCGCTAATCCTACCGAGTAGCCAGTGCAAAGCGGCTCGAAGAATGAAGCAGCATTCCGAAGGGACAATATAATTTTTCCGCTTTCCGATCTGGTGTAGTCGCCAGGTGTAAACTCTTGTCCGGCATCTGAGGCAAGTATTAAAACGACGCCAAGAATGCATAGAGTCGAAATGTGCATCGTGGTTTGGCTAAGTATGGTATCTATCAGCGAAGGTATAAGGGGAGTTTGTGAATCATAATTGGACATTAATGGGGCAGCATGGAGAATCACAAGAAATGTAATGAAGGCGGCTACCACAGCAAGAAATTTTCCAATATAAGCAAAACCGGGAGCCTTATTTTCTTGCACGCGCAAGAGCCAGGCAATACAGAAGGCAAGTAGGAGCAAACCCTCGACTATAACTGCCAGGCCTGCCAGCCCCCGTCGGACAGTAAACTCGCGATTCTTGAAACTCCATTTGTCTGGAATCTCCCAGTGGGCACCATAGCCGGTCACGGTATCGCCAACGGTACCACATTCAAGGCGCAGCTTCAGATCTGATGCTCCGAGATTAGTGCACTCCCACTGAGTTGTGTAGTCAGTTCTCTTTTCTCTGTCAAATTTCTTAGTTCCGACCAGTTTGAATGGCAGCAACTCGTTGTGAAAGTCTTTCAAGAACGATTCGACTTTGTTCACAGCTTCTGCCTTGCTTAGCTTGGCACCGGCTTGACTGTCAGCCAATCGAAGGATGAGTCCGCTGACGCGATTCTTGCAAGCGTCTATTTGAACGTCGATTTCCTTGATCTTTTCTTCTCCGCAGAACCTGACTAGCCAAATCTGCGGACTGCCTGTAAGCGCGAATATCCTTTCAAACTTCGCTTTGCCTAACTTATCTTGCAAACACTGACTGGCATCCGAATTCACATCACAGTCCAGCCGTTGAAAACAGAGATTGAGTGTAGGGTCCTCAATTCCGACATTATGTACATAGTCACGAGCCATTTTTACGGCTTGGTCCTGTGAAACTTGTATGCTCCAAGGATCTTTCCTTGCAATAAAGGCGCAGGCAAGACAAAAAGGAATCAGAACAAGTGTCGCCAGCAAAACAAGACGGCGACGCCACGAGAATGGGGCGCTTATGGCGGCAATTGTGGCGTTTGTCTCGGGACTCTGGTCCGCAATGTTGCTCGTGGAGGTTTCAGGCTCCAGCGCCGATTCTTGCGGAGCCTCTGGCCTGCCAGCAGCCCAGCACTTGGAGACAAATAGAAGCAGGAAAGGTGGCAGAATTGCCAAAAGCCCCGAGAGCACAAGCTGCCAGTCATTGGCTTTAAACAACATGGGATCAAATGCATCAAATGTATAGTGCGCAACGATGCAGGGAATTACGCCATAAACACGAAAAACTGCTCCATCGATCATCCCTGCTACAGTGAGTTCTACAATTCTTGCCCAGAATGGGGAAGCCGCATAGGTCGTGTGACCGAGAGACCAAATGAATGCTTGCAAGAAATTGGCTAGCCAGAAACTGCGGAAAAGTCGCTGACCCACCAGAAGGAATATGACACGGTATGAAAGTTCTTCAGTCAGTGATGCTATGGTGCCGATCGCCATGAGATCGAAGCAGGGAATATACGAGCCATAAATCTGTGGATTGTCAGTTCCCAGTGGGTAGGAAATGCCGAAGTGCGCGCCCAGCCAAAAATAGAGATTTTGCCAACCTTGCCAGATGCCACAAAACAACACTCCCATGATTGTGCTGTCACGAAATCGCTGGCTGGCTAGACCGGCCTTGCAGGCAAGTTGCTCCAGCAAAAGCCCCTTGCCGAATAGCTTCCGATAGATATCCTCAGCCGGCGCAAAAAGTGCAACGTTGCCCAGGAAACTCCAAACAACATATACCAACAATCCCGCTGATAGCGTCAAGAAGTAGGTCAGCTCAGGATTCTGAGTTGAATAGCCATGCAAGTAGGTCGGTATATTTACCAAAACCGAAAGTGTTGTGAAAAATGCAATAAGTGAAGATCCCTTCAGGGCAAAATTCCACTTCACAGTTCGATGCACCAAAAGCTGCAGAAAATAGAGGAAGGCCCCAGCTAACAAGACATTGTGCAGAAGCCAAAAAGCTCTGTTTAGGACGTTGTTGTAACTTCGCATGCTGCGATATTTCAAAATCCAACTGTCTGGAACATGCAGGTAGCGCTTGAAATGAGTTAATTCATTGCCGCTGAAGGCGAAATCGAGCCGAAGCTTGGCGCCCTTGTAATCATGTTTTATCTCCTCAAAAGTATAGCTAAGGTCTAGGCGACTTTTTTTCTTTTCGCTTTTGAAGGAAAGCAACTTGAAGTCAGAGGGGGTGAGCCCTGCTTCCTTTTGCATGAAGGAAAATATCAGCTTATTTCCATCCTGAGATTCGTTACTGCGACTGGTAGAGAGTCCTGAGTCGATATCCTGATTTAGCGAGGGCAAGGCGAGGTCATTTGCAATGCGGTGAGTGAATGAGATGAGCTTGCCGTCAGGACTGCGCTGGCAGCTAAATTCCTCCAAGCGTCCGGGACTGCAAAAACGACTGTCCCACGAATAGCAGGGCAAGCCACTTTTGATCAGCTCATCGGCTTCCTTTGCCTTATAGTTATGTTGAAGGAAGCTGAGCACAGTGAAATCGCTAGTGAAGATTGTGGACTCGATCTTGCTCTTTAGCGTGTACCCCATAGCTTTAGCAAGTTGGCCGGCCTGCTCCTGAATTTTCAGCCGTGGAATCTCGAACTTCAGGGACGTTGAAGGAAAAGCATTGTCCATGTTAAAGACAAAAAGAAGAAAGCCTGCAATCCCGCAGATGATGAACCATAACGGCAGCTTCTGTCTTAGTGAACCAGAGTCCTCGAGCATGACCGAAACTCCTGAGATAATCCATACCGAGTCTTTCCACCGCGTTGATCGTAGCATCTCCCCTTAAAGTGAAACACCATCCGCTACGACTGGTTTGACGAATTCCAAAATGATTTCAGCAATGCGATAAACGGCATCAACTTGGTCTAGATTATGAATTTTCGGTAGAGGTTTCTCCAGCCGATCTGTTACCACTTCGAGCGATTCTACGATAGGAACAATGTCTTCGGGGCTTCTTACTGCGTACGCCAATCCAGCCTCAATCAACATTTTTGCCGTCCCAGCTTCCTGCGGCATCGGATTTGTCACCAAATCGATTGCCATCGGCAGTCGACGTGCGATGGCTTCAAAAGTGGTCAGACCTCCAGCCTTGGTTACGAGTAAATCGCAAGCATTCATGCCGTCGGCTACGGTATTTGCATAGGGAAAAACTACCGTTTGCCAGGGGCTCTCTAACTTGGCTGCGTTAACTTTATCCATAAGCTTTTGGTTCTTGCCGCAGATGAAAATTACCTGCATTGGCTTGTTGACGCTCTGAAGCGCTTTGTAAATTCTGAGCATGTTGCCACCGCCGGCGGAGCCCGCTGTCATTGCTACTGTGAGAAATGCGGGATTAAGCCCCAGGCGACCAAGCAATTGTTCGCGACTTTCAATCGGCGGCTTAAGGAATTCCGGTAGAATCGGCATGCCGACAACTTCAATACGCGCCGGATCGAGTCCAAAAGAAATGAGACTATCGCGAGCCAGGTCATTGGGCGCAATAGTCAATGCGGCATCAGGGCATGCCCAGCCGGTCCACAAATTAGAATTAGGATCAGTCAACACAGTAATCAGTTTGATTTTTTCGGCTAGTCCCAAATCTTTCAAAGTCCGCGCCAGAAAATGATTGACCATCGGGTGTACCGAAACTATAACAGTTGGGTTAACCTGGCAGATCAAGCGCTTCAAGTATGTTGCTGTAAGACGATAGGAAATGTCAGACTCATTTGGCTTTGTCCATTCAATCAAGGCGAAGTAGTACTTCATCCAATCTTGATGGTTCTTGAGCAAGCGATTGTACATATGCGTGAACAAGCGATTGATGCGATTGCTTTTTTCAATCACATCTTGCATTAAAATATCTACCGGTGGCAAATGTTCTTTTTCGCAGGTCTCTAAGAGTGCTAGCTTGATCGCCTCTGCTGCTGATCGATGACCGCCGCCGGTGTTTGAGTAAACCAGGAAGATACGATGTTCACTCATCAACAATCCATCCGCTGCGTAGTAAGGTCTACAAACTCTAGAATAACATAATTGTTGCAAGATTTATGTCGTGCAAGCTTGTAGAGCAGGAGTTGCGTTGCTTTTCCAGACGCGTTTGCCGAGGGCTCTTAGCCGAGCACTCGTTTCCTTTGATGACGGTACATTCTTCCTCATTCAAACCCCATCTGGTTTCTCCGGTTTGTGTATTTGCAAGAGTATAATTATATATATGCTGTGCTAATATCAAAACGGTCTCATACAGGTCAAAGGCAGCAATAAAGTCTGCGATGCAGGTTCAAAGCGCAAGCAAGGGCGATTTAAGTGAAGGATAAATGCGAAGTTCCCCATAGCTGGAGGCGACTATAATCCTCATGGACCTTTCTAAAAACGGTGTTTGGCTCGCGCTTTCTGTCATTGTTGTTTTAATGGTATCGATGGCGGTGCTGTCATACCAGAGTCTGGCAGCTCTTGCGGAGATGCGCTCCAATGTAAGCCATGCCCATGTTGTTTTGCTTAAACTTGAGCTGCTGCAGACTGGCTTACTTGATGCCGAAACCGGTCAGAGAGGCTACCTGCTCACGGGCAAAGACACTTATTTGGAGCCATACAACCTCGCTCGTAAGAATATTCCCACAGTCTTGGAAGAGCTCCGTTCGCTGCTAAATAACGATGCAGAACAACTAAGGTTGCTGGCACTCTGCAGTCAAGATGAATTTTCCAAGCTTGAAGAATTGAATGAAACCATCACTTTGGCAAAAAAACATAAACAAGACTCGGCGCTTCAGATCGTAGAGACAGATCGTGGCAAAGTACTTATGGATAATGTTCGTAAGTATGTCCAGCAGATGAAGCAAGGCGAGCAAGTCCTCTTGAAAGAGCGCGATCGCAAGGTCGAAGACAGTCGAATTCAAGCCAACATAATATCCATGGTCATGGCAGCACTTGCTACATTGGTTTCTGTATTGACGACGATATTTCTCATGCGAGAAGTTGCGCAGCGTCGCAAGGGTGAAGACTCGATCAAGGAACTAAATAATAGTCTCAATGTCAAAGTCGCAGAGCTTGGGCTTTTGAATTCCGAGCTGAGCACCGCGCGCGATCAGGCCGAAGCCGCTTCTAAGTTTAAGTCTGAATTTGTGGCAAACATGAGCCATGAAATACGAACGCCGATGAACGGCATAATTGGCATGTGCAATGTCTTGCAAAAAACGAAGTTGGATGAACGACAGCGAAGTTACAGCGCAGCAATCAGAGATGCAGCGAATGCATTACTCACTGTGATCAATGATATTTTGGACTTCAGTAAAATTGAAGCTGGTCGCATTGAAATTGAGCTGGTTGATTTTGATCCAGTAAAGGTCGTTGAGGGCACCTGCGAAATTCTGGCTGAGCAGGCTAAGAACAAGAAGCTTTCGCTGATGAGTTATATCGACCCTTCGATGAAAAAACAAATGCGGGGCGATCCTGAACGGGTCAGGCAGGTTCTGCTCAACCTCGTGTCGAATGCGGTCAAGTTTTCTGATAACGGCGAAATAGTTGTTAAAGCCGTTGTAGAATCGATCGCAGGCACGATGCTCAATGTTCGCTTCTCCGTAATTGATAATGGTATTGGTCTGTCTGACGAAGAGCAGCAGCGGCTTTTTCGACCTTTCGTCCAGGCCGATGGTTCAATCAATCGCAAATATGGTGGCACTGGTCTGGGCTTAAGTATTTCCAAGCGACTTGTTGAACTTATGGGCGGCAAGATGGGCATTATCAGCGAGAAAAACAAAGGTGCTACTTTCTGGTTTACTGTACCTTTTGAAGGGCGCTCAGAAGCTGCGGTCTTGAGCCCGAAGCAAGAACTCACCAACATTCGCGTTCTTATTGTTGATGATGAACCTTTTGCGCGAGAAATTCTTCACGAATATGTTGTTTCCTGGGGCATGCGTAACGGCACTGCCGGCAGTGCCGAGCAGGCCTTGCGTCTGCTCAAGCAAGCTTATGTCAACGGCGATCCTTATACCGCCGCTGTAGTTGATTTGATGATGCCAGGTAAAAGTGGTATCGACTTTGCCAAAGAAATTTTTGGCGACCCTGCTCTAAGTTCAACCAAACTGATTCTGGTTACTGCGTTTGATACGCCAGGCTTGGGAACGCAGGCTATCGATCTCGGTTTTAAGGCTTACATCACCAAGCCCGTGCGACAGTCTCAGTTTTTAGATTGCCTGGTCGGGGTAATATGCGGCGGGCGACAGCTCATGTCGAAAAATTCAATGGATATGCGAGCGCTTACGCCTAAGCCAGGAATTAGCCGCTCTGAAGTTATCCTTGTGGCTGAAGACCATGCCATAAATCAGAAAGTGGCACAGCTTTATCTTGACGAACTCGGCTTTGCTTGCCGCATCGTCAACAACGGTAAGGAGGCGATTGAGGCAGTCGCAGCGCGAGAATTTGGGCTAATCTTGATGGATTGCCAGATGCCGGAAATGGATGGCATGACTGCGACCGGCGCAATCCGAAAAGCTGAAGCGCTTACTGGTAAGCACGTGCCGATCATCGCCATGACCGCGCATGCTATGCAGGGCGACCGCGAACGCTGCATCGCTGCCGGAATGGATGATTACATCAGCAAACCACTTGATGCAAGTCAATTGCAGGCAATTCTGGAAAAATGGTTAGAGCCAGACAAGATTGCCGTGGCGCCAAGCCCGATCGATTTCGAGGTGGTTCTGTCAAAGTACGGACAAACTGCCGCCCGGGAAATCTGGGAGCTGTTTCTGAATGACACGCCGGTTCAGTTGGCGAAACTGCCAGACAATGGCAATGTGCCCAATCTCAATGACATTTCGCTAGTCGTGCACGGGCTCAAAGGTGTTTGCGCAGCTGTAGGTGCTGAGAAAATGTTCGAACTCTGCTTGCAAATCGAAAGCGCTGCTCGCGAGGAACGAGGCACCACGATATCGCCAATGGTGCGTGACCTGCGCGCAGAATTCTCTCGAGTGCAAGATGCACTGCTGAAACGTCTGCCGGATTTGTTACCAAATCTGAAATGATGCCGAATGTCCTTCTGAAACGATCCTGAATGTCCTTAAAGCGGCCATTCCCAATTGGAAAATTCAGGCTTATCTATGCCATTTTCATGAGCGTAGTTTATGCATTCGATCTGCATGTCTTTGAATTTTGATTTGGCATGCGCACCGATAGTTTGTAATTTAGGAACGCGATCGATGGCGTCAATTGCCAGGCTGAAGCGGTCTACGTTGTTATTGATCGCCAACTCAAGCGGGGTATTGATATTGCCCTTTTCTTTGTAGCCACGCACGTGGATATTAGCCTGGTTGCAGCGACGATAAATCAAACGATGGATCAGCCAGGGATAACCATGGAAGTTGAAAATGACGGGCTTGTTTTTAGTGAATAAGCTGTCGAAGTCGAGGTCGTTTAGCCCATGCGGATGCTCGCTTTCGGGTTGCAACTTGAGCAAGTCAACCACGTTAACAAATCTGATTTTAAGATCGGGAAATTCCTGCCGCAACATGGCCGTCGCGGCGAGTGCCTCTTGCGTTGAGATGTCGCCGGCTGAAGCCATGACTAAATCAGGTTCTACGCCAACATCGTTAGATGCCCAGGTCCAAACACCGATACCTTTGGTGCAATGCTTGACTGTCAGATCCATATCCATGTATTGCACGTGCTTTTGTTTGTCGGCGACAATTACATTGATATAGTTTTGACTGCGCAAACAATGATCGGCGCATGAAAGCAACGAGTTTGCATCGGGCGGCAAATAAATGCGAATTACGTTAGGCCCTTTGTTCAAGACCAGATCGAGAAAGCCCGGGTCCTGGTGCGTAAATCCATTGTGGTCTTGCCGCCACACAGTTGAAGTAATGAGCAAGTTTAGCGAGGCGACGTTGGCGCGCCAGCCCAATTTATTTGCGCTCTCGAGCCATTTTGCATGTTGATTGAACATAGAGTCAATTACGTGGACGAAAGCTTCGTATGTCGAGAAGAAGCCGTGCCGTCCGGTTAATAGATAGCCTTCCAGCCAGCCCTCGAGCGTATGTTCGCTCAGCATTTCCATGACCCGGCCATTTTTTGCCAGTTCTCCCCCATCGGCATCTTCGGGCAAATAATTCTCAATCCAGAATTTTTTACTTACTTCATAGATGGCATCGAGCTTATTTGATGTCGTTTCGTCCGGTCCAAAAACACGGAAATTATTGGCGTTGCCTTTCATAATATCGCGCAGAAAATTGCCTAGCGGGCGGCTGTTTTCCACCTGTGTTTTAGCCGGTTGTTTTACTTCTACGGCGTAATTTCTAAAGTCAGGCATATGCAGCGACTTTAGCAGCAGTCCACCGTTGGCGTGGGGATTGGCGCTCATGCGTCGTTCACCTTCAGGTGCCAGCTCTTTCAATTCAGAGATCAGAATGCCTTGCTCGTCAAACAATTTTTCCGGCTCGTAGCTGCGCAGCCATTTTTCCAATTGGGCAAGATGCTCCGGCCTTTCTTTGACGCCGGCCAGAGGGACCTGGTGTGCTCTCCACGAGCCTTCTACCTGGTGTCCGTCTACTTCTTTTGGACCAGACCAGCCCTTTGGCGCACGCAAAACAATCATTGGCCATTTGACCAGACGCGCATTACCGGTCTTGCGCGCTTCTGTTTGAATGGCACGAATGTCTTCAATACATTTTTCGAGCGTCGCAGCCATAGCCTGGTGCATGCTGTCGTAATCGCTGCCCTCGACAAAATATGGCGTGTAGCCATAGCCGCGGAAAAGGCTTGCAAGGTCGTCGTGGTCGATGCGGGAAAGGATAGTCGGATTGTTGATTTTGTAGCCATTCAATTGCAAAATTGGTAGAACCGCGCCATCATAAATCGGGTTGATGAATTTGTTGGAGTGCCAGGCAGTGGCTAGAG
>Ga0182030_10007696_pt1 | contig 22436 bp, 29 predicted proteins | sample 812S3MmetaG_FD_121299 | JGI IMG/M metagenome (GOLD analysis project Ga0182030, IMG submission 121299) | Permafrost microbial communities from Stordalen Mire, Sweden - 812S3M metaG (Illumina Assembly) | ecosystem: Environmental > Terrestrial > Soil > Wetlands > Permafrost | place: Sweden... | reverse complement strand
CGGTGAATGCGGTATCGTTAGCGTTGCCAATCGAGAACCTGCGAATCGTTGGGAAGAGCTTCCCAGCACTGTAGCTGGTATAGTACCAAAAGGATCCAAAGATGAGGGAGGATGGCAAGCCGAGGACTGGTTGTCAAAGGGCGATGATCGTCGAATGGCCAGATTCACACAGTACGCGATCGCTGCAACAGAGATGGCTCTGAATGACGCTGGCTGGAGACCACAAACACAAGAGGAAAAGGAAATGACTGGCGTTTGTCTCGGCAGCGGAATTGGGAATCTAGAGGAGCTCTACAGCACAAGCCTAGCTTATGATACAGCAGTGAGGTTCAATCGAATAAGTTTCATGAGAAAATTTGCTGACACATCGTGTAGGGATACAAGAAAGTTTCGCCGCTCTTCGTACCCCAGCTTTTGATCAATCTCGGCGCGGGACACATCTCCATGAAGTATGGCTTACAAGGACCGAATCATGCGGTTACAACTGCTTGTACCACTGGAGCACACGCAGTTGGTGACGCATCCAGGTTCATTGCTTTTGGGGATGCGGACGTAATGGTCGCCGGTGGATCCGAATCTTGTATCCATCCATTAGCTCTAGCTGGATTTGCTAGATCTCGGTCTCTTGCAACAGAATACAACAACGACCCGATTTCAGCATCGCGCCCATTCGATCGTGATAGATGTGGCTTTGTGATCGCCGAAGGTGCAGGAGTTGTCATATTGGAGGAGCTAGAACACGCAAAAGCCCGGGGAGCTGAGATATACGCTGAGGTCCGCGGATATGGATGCAGCGGTGACGCACATCATATGACAGCACCTACGGAGGATGGTCGTGGTGCGTTCTTAGCCATGAAAAGAGCCCTGAAAAATGCGGGGATTCGTCCTAGTGAGGTAGACTATATTAATGCACATGCTACAAGTACGCCACTTGGAGACGCGGCTGAAAATGCTGCGATAACCTCTTTGATGCTTGGCGATGAAGGTGTCGAGACCGCCAGCCAGATAGCAGTAAGTAGTACAAAGGGTGCCATTGGGCATCTCTTAGGAGCAGCAGGTGCTATCGAAGCTATTTTCTCAATACTTGCAGTCAAAGAGGTGAGAAATTCCTCGGTCCACAATCTGTCTCGTTCTAACGCTTGTTTAGAATACTATACCACCTACCTTAAACCTTCACAATCAGGACAGTCGATTCATGTGTAATTACATACCATTGACCTCTCAGCGAAAGGAAGTCACGGTATCTGTGTCCAATAGCTTTGGGTTCGGTGGCACGAACGCCTCCTTGGCGTTTTCAAAATACTGATAAGGGTCATTTGAGATGACGCGTGTTAGCATTGCAGGAAGTCATCGCGACCTTTGTTTTAAAGGGCTAAATTATAGTAAAGATTATGTATCCCTTCTAGCACTCCTTTTGCGAATTCCTCACCCTCTTTGTGTCAAGTTCCGCCGCCGTTTATACTTCCATACGCATGCCCTCTATCTGTGTACCACTGTCGAAAGTACTCCCAGTTCCGACAAGTGTGGATTTGCGGCGTGCCTATATACGTTATGTTTGGTGCCTTACCATACGGACGTACCATCACTGGTGTCAAGTCGCTCGCATATTGTATGTTTTGACGGAGCTGCTCAAAGCAATGGTCTATGGAAGAATGAGACTGTGCCTCTGAATTTGGGGGGGCAAATCATACCAATGTGGATTCGGCGAAGTTCATCGGGCAGTGGATGCTCATCGTAAAGTGAGTAATAATCCCAATGTATTTCTTTCCGAATGGCATTCAAACAATGCAAAGAATGCATGACTTCCACTCTGTAAACATCAGTCTCCCTTGCTCTAGTTGCAGGGAGTCGCTACCTACTCTCCAAGGTAAATTCCATCAATAGGGACAGGATCATCCAAATCCTTAACCTCTTCTTCGTTCATAGCCAAATATTGTCCTACAGTCCCAATCAGAAGGCTTTCGAAGATCCCAAACGCAACCTACCCGCCAATAAATCTCGCCAAGCTTTATCGATTTCTGGGTTTGGAAATCCTACATATTGCGGCATAGCAGGATCGAATTCTCGGTAGTATGAGTCGGAGGTTGCGTTATATCGAAATGCGCCAGTGTATATCACCTTCTGCATCTTAATTCCTGCTTTGGCTGGACCTAATTAATAGTCAGCGGATCCGCCGACCTAGAGAAAATTCTCGTACCCCATTCAATCGTATAGCCATTCTTGAAAGATGTACTGACACATTTAGCATCGCTCTCGAGAGCGAAGTATAGTGACAAGAACGCAAAAAAGAAGGTTGAAAGTGATAAAAGGATAGTGGACGATTTGGGCCGTCTAGAAGTTGATCTGCCCCCTCCATTGCCCAAGAAGTTCTCCTGTGCGGCAATTTCCTTGTAAGATGGATCAGTCGGAGCCATGATCGAAAGCTTGATTGTGTTGGATTGAGAACAGCAATGGAGTTGAGTAGTACGGGACATCGACTTTCCTTCTGAGCAATGGCAGATTCACCCCAGAACCTTTGCAATTAACAGTAGTATACGCGTGGCAAAGCGCGGTAATGAACATCATTTTATCGCACGGCATATCCGAGTTCCAGTGCCTCTCTCTTGGAATACATGTCAAACGAAGCGATGGTCACTTGTACAAATGTCAAGGGATTATGTAGCTCCTAGTAACATTCATCGTCTCGAAAGATACACATCACCGAGACATTTCCGTTTTTTCTAATCATAAAGAAATAATTTACGATGGATGGTGTTGCGCCTTTCTCCTGCTTCACCCTCCTTTCCAATACAGGAAATTGATCAGTGAACTAGTAGAACCCAACAAGTACTTTGTCTATCGTGATAAGATAGTTGTTGCAATTCGAGACCACATTGTCACCATCAGTTCCGACTCCAGAGGTGCTTTCGATGCTGTTTGCTCATGAGATCAATCTGGGCATTTTCCTTCCCTTTGGTGTTTCCGTGTGTCTTGGCTTTCTAATAAAATATCTGATATATGTATCAACCCCAATTTCTATTCATTATCTCCCTCCAAGAATATTATCCTTCATTCACAAAGAACTATTTGAAAATATAGCTACGCTACCTTCGCTCAATATGCACTCCCTATACCTTCTACTCCTTGGTGCTTTACCTCTTACTTTCACTGCTCCCGTCGAGGTATGGCCCATTCCAGCCTTAGAATACATTTCCTAACAAGACGAAACATAAGCTACGAGATGGTACACCTGTAGCAGTTCCTGCAATAGGAGTTCCTGCCATAGGAGCCGCTTCCGCGTCCACACCCACTTCTACATCTGTACCCGCTTCTTCGGCCGCAACTGCACCTGGTGCTGATCCCCTAGGCGTACTTGGGAACCTAGGTCTATCAGGTCTTCTTTCGGGACTTATTGCCAGGAAATCCAGTGGAAATAATGTCGGGAACCCCCTCCAACAAGATGGATCAACGCCACCAAGCATTCCATGGGATTCGCTCGGCGACTTGCCCCTAGGCAAGCTTCTGTCTGACGATGATCTGACCAAGCTCTCCAAAATCACAGGTCGACCCACGAGCGAACTAGCTGATCTCCCACTAAGAGATCTGCCGAGTCTCATTACAGGGCTGTCCCCCAGAGATACAGATACACCATTTGAAGAAGGTCGACTCATCGCCCGTCAAGACGTCAACAACAAGCGACAGGATCTTAGTACTGTTCCAGGTCTTAGTGCCGTAGGCGGCCTTGCTGGCCTCAGCAGTTTCTTCGGCATCGCACAGTCAACACTCGCAAAACAACCCCTTTCTACTCTTGCAGCCCTTGTGTCACTTCAACAGGCAGGTATAGGACAAGGTTTAGGTCTCCCATTTCTCGGTTCCGTCACTGGCATCTTGGCTAGAGGCGAAGTGAGCGCAGATATTGTCACCAGACCCCGACAGCTAGGGAGTCTACTCTCTGAGGTTACGCAGCTCCTCAGCGGCGTAGCTATTGCGTAAGGTTTGACTGTAGTTCTTTAACAAGCTGCTGCAGCCCGACATTGTGCGTTGGCGAGATGGTGTGGGCTGTGTTCCTGGTTGATGCGTTTAGTGAGGAGAAAAGGTGGCCTCGACATGCTTGTTCGCTTTTTGCTTGTTGTTTCAATTCGTTGTGGATTTGTGCCTCCTTCTGTTTTGCTTTAGCTGAATTGTAGCCGGCACCGATACACCCCTTAATCAATGATCAGCGCATAAGTCTCAAACTAGGGATTAGCCAAATGATCACTTCTGTCCCTTCTCATAGAGAAATCTTGTCATGTTGCACGACTGCGGTTGTAGATGTAATTTCGTTTCCAACCACAAACGTGGGATTTGGTCCGGAGCCATGGTCGTCCCAAATTCAGCATCACATACTGTAGTAAATCTCAACGACGCCCTCTAAAATAATCTGGTATTCAGTGTCTCAAATCTTGGTCATTTCTTGATAGTGCATATGAAGCAGAATGAGGATCGACGGGGTGCAACTGATCCTACAAACCGACAGAGGAGAATCTCGAGTGGCAATCCGATATACTCATTTGCCCCGGTGGCAAAGAACTTCCCCAGTTATAACTATTCCTGACATCTCCTAGAGTTTGCAGGACTTGCTGAGTCCTGGTCCAAGAAAAGTAGGAGTTGAATCTGATTCAATATGACGGGATGAACGAACAATTAAATGAAATGAGATCAAATGCAAGAGATGCTTGATCTGGAGCGTAATCTCTTTCTTGTCCTCTTTTCTATGGTGGTAGTATACGGGTTGAGGAACTTTCATTGTCTCCATTGATACCTCGGCCCAGAAGACGATGAAATCTTAACCGGGAGTCTCCGATATGGTACCGAGCGCATCAGATTGCGACCACGAGTTTTTCCGAACCCTGCAATTCCCCCGCAAAATCACAAGCTCAAACCACTGAACCCCCTCTAACGAAGCTCATGCAGGAAGCTCGGTAGATCGGACCAAAGAACGTCACAAGTTGTTGAAGGGGCGAAAAAAAAACTAACTTTTTGAACAAAGGAATAATGAGAAAATCTTTAATATTATTTTGATCGCAAACATCTCGTCAGAATCATGAACAATATATCCCTTCACTTCTACTTAAAGCAGGGAAACCAATATCCCTTGTTTTTCCACGCCCGCACGCTCACATCTCCTGGTACCTTGTTGCCATTTTCTAGACCTCTCCGCTGCGCCGAGCTAAAGGAAGTCTGGAGACCACGGGAGAGCTCCACACACAGCCATGCCATCCCTGGTAAGCTAAGCTGATCTATTTGCATGGGGGCAAAGTCCAAAGACATGCCTATCTTGATATTCCTTGGACCGCGGATAAGAACTCGGCCCAGTGTAGGTAAATAACATCACCGAGCTTCAGCACCACACCTCTAGCATCTTTTCTATCTGATCTCGCTCTCCTTTCCGTGCTTTCACATATTTCAATAGACGGTATTGCTATTCCAGATTTACATTTGAATTCCATTTTGTTTTTGGCTTCGTTCTGTGAGAGAAGAGGTCCATTTCCCCGAAACACAACCTGATCCGGCGCAAAACTCCTACTGCTCTCAATCTCCACTCAAAATGTCTGCCAAGAATGTCAATAGCTCAGAAGTCAAGAAGCCAGCTTCTGCAGCTACAAATTTAATCGGTATGTTCGACACTCAAAAATGATTGAATCTGACTCAGAAGCACCTTCTAATACACAATTATAGCTGGAGGGGCAGCTGGTATGATGGAAGCACTTGTATGCCATCCTCTCGGTACAGTTTTCTCTCTCTCTTAAGTATCTCTCACTGGGCTTGTTTGAAAGCTAATACGCACTACAGATACCATTAAAGTGCGCATGCAACTTTCGCGCCGAGCCCGCGCCCCTGGTGCGAAGAAGAGGGGCTTCTTGACCACCGGAGCTGAAATTGTTAAGAGGGAGACACCATTGGGTTTATACAAAGGTCTTGGAGCTGTCATCACGGGTATCGTGCCCAAGATGGCAATCAGATTTACGAGTTTCGAGGCATACAAAAGAATGCTTGCAAATAAGGAGACTGGGCAAGTAAGTGGCCAGGCTACATTTTTGGGTATGTTCTCGATCCCAGGGACTTGCAATTTTTAGCATCCTTGGAAGGGCATTTCTCTGTCTGTTAAAGGACAAATCAATGGAGAAAAGAGCTAACAAAGCTTCCAACAGCCGGTCTTGCAGCAGGAGTAACAGAAGCCGTTGCCGTCGTAACACCCATGGAAGTCATCAAAATCCGTCTTCAAGCCCAACACCACTCAATGGCCGACCCTCTCGACATTCCAAAATATCGAAACGCAGCACACGCTCTCTACACCGTGCTCAAAGAGGAAGGCTTTGGCGCATTATACCGAGGTATATCACTTACCGCCCTACGACAGGGTTCCAACCAAGCAGTAAACTTTACTGCGTACACAGAGTTTAAGGAATTGTTACAGAAGTGGCAGCCAGAGTATAAAGACTCGCCAATTCCAAGTTATCAGACTACAATTATTGGATTGGTTTCTGGTGCGATGGGACCGTTGAGTAATGCGCCGATCGATACTATTAAGACCAGGTTACAAAAGACACCCGGGCAACCGGGAGAGACTGCCTTGAGTCGAATTACTGTTATTGCGAAGGATATGTTCCGGTATGCTTATTTGTACGAATGAAGAAAAATAGCTAATGGCAGATATAGGCAAGAAGGATTTCACGCTTTTTACAAGGGTATTACTCCCCGTATCATGCGTGTAGCACCTGGTCAGGCTGTTACATTTACGGTGTATGAGTATTTGAAGGAAAAATTGGAGAACAGTAAAGTACCTATTGTAGGTGGAAAATACGAAGAATAAGCTTTGATCAATTTATGCCTTTTGATTTGGGTTTCAAGGAGCAATGTGTATGAAGGGAGATATAAATATGAGAAGGCAGCAAAAGCTTGAGTATTTCGGTTAGATGGTTAGATCGGACGGCCATTTTTGGATTGGAGGACAGGCGTTGTACTTTGGTATTTCTTATTCCACAACTTGATTTATAGGAGCATAGCCCTGCATAGCGTCCCTTAATCTAGTCATATCTTATTATGGTTCCTTGATTTTATCTTTCCACATCATTCTAAATTCCAACTCATTTTCTTCCAGGTCGTTTAGGCCTTTCGAATGCCTTTTTGACCTCTACCTTTGGGTGTAGATCTGCGCCAATGCTCTCCGCTGAGATCTCGTCCGGCGAGCTAGCTTCGATTTTCTTCTCAATCTTTAACCCTGCTTCTGATTCCGCCACTTGAACAGCCGATCGGGAGGACGAGGCGTATAGCATTCGTTCTTTGATTTTAGAACCGGAGGGGCATGTGTAGATGAATAATATTGGAGAAGATGTTATGCTATTGTAGTCGTGGTTGTAGCGATAGAATGAATACCGTGGCTCAGTTGCAGAAATGGTTGAGGAGAGTGAAGAGATGGCTGTCGACGTGGAGGAGGCTAATTCCATCGTTTCTGTTGCTATATTTATTTTCTGGAAAATAATTCGGTTAGCTTACGAAACTTATAGGATTCAAGACTAACTATGCGCAGAGACCTACCAGTTGCACAAGGTTCTCCTGATCCCCCGCCAAACCCTTCAATGCTTCCAGAGCTTCGTCGGATATAGGCATGCTAATTCCTGAACTGACGTGACTCTTCCTTTCGTTCATACCCCTTCCTTCTTCTGCTTCCTTCCTCTTCACCTCACCCAAACTTTGCTCCTCCTCGGTCAGTGGCGCTTCCAACGTGACATGTTTATCATGCTTATCGAAACCCTCTTTCGTCAACTCTTCTTTTGTTGTCACAAAAATAGTCTCCCGAAACCTCTCTATTCCGAGTTCACGGACCAAAGTAAGGCGAGTTGATGCAAAAAGCATCTTTTGTCGAACAGGTGCTGAGTCTGGAACATAAGTTATAGCTATGAAAGGAGCATTCTCTGTGGCGGGGTATCGTCGCAAGATGATGTATAGGGCAGTCTTTGGATCGAGATGTGGGCAGAGGAGCGAAAGATCATCAGTGAAAGACGCGGTGGAAGGTTCAAGGACTGTTGAGGGAGTGAGTGACTCTTTGCTTATAGTACAAAGGAGGCCCCGCTGATTAGGAGAAGAGACGAGTGTTTGGAAAGCGGTGTGAAGCTCCTGGGAGGCTTTAAAAAGGTAAGCTTGGTAGATATGAGGATTGGAGACTATGAACCTGATATTCCAGACTGCATGTTGAGGATTCTACAATTTTCACGTCATATAACGGGATGTCTGAATGCTCGAATGGTGAGGAGTTTCGGATGGTGGGGAAGAGGTGAAAATGACTTGGGTTTCAGGAGACCTGTGCACACGCTAATAGAGGGGCAAGGAAGCTCCAAGACGTCCTGCGTCCCTAACCTTTTTCTCCACTTCAAAGTACGAGTATATCAATTACATTTCACGTCAATATCAATCAAATCTTATATCATTCAAGCGATGGAAAATGCGCAGTCTACTACAGCCAGTCTTTTAGGTAGGTGAATGTGGTCATGTCTTCATTGTTTATTCGCGTCGCGTTTCTCAATCTCTCCTTGCTCGAAGACAACCAGAATTGCTGTAGCTGTGCAAAATGTCTACTCGAAAGCCACTGTTGAATCCTATCATTCTTGACCCATTGAACACCATCAATTGCACGAAGCCCAAGCGTGCCAAAGATAAAGGGCCTGACTCGTTCATAGACCGTGAAGAACGCGCTGTCGCTGCGCTTCTCACCCGTTTTAAGAATCTTGTCACACTCGCGGCGATGCCAGCTGGAGAAGGTGCTATCAAAGAAATTGCCGCTGCTCACGCCTTTCAGATGGAGGTTGAGAGTAATGCCTTGGTTTGTACGCCGCCACTAAGAAATTGGGTTTACCTGACTGTTTATATAGGTCCAAGCAGCGGAAGACCTCCTCCAATTCACACGGGAATTAAAGGAGCTTTGGCTTGCGGGACCTCTAAGAGATATCGGTGAGGGTGAGAGCGAAGGCAAAATGGGCGAAGATTCTAGGAGAGTTGGTGATATGGTCGATGGGATCCTGAGGAAAGCAAGTGAGCTGCAATGCGGAACCGGTGATGCTTTGCAATAATCTATTTTCTGCGGCGTTACATGAATACCATATGCCTAAAGAGCAAACATTGCAAGGCGTTGCCGGAGTTTGGATGGGATAATCTTCCACATCACTGCTGACCCAGCGCTGGAGGTAGGAGTAGATACCAGGCGCAATGCAGAGAATATTACCAATCCAACATTCTGGGTTCTCTACCAGGTAACAGGATTTGGGTAAAGGACCCTGAAGGAACAAATTTCTACTCACTATTCGAGACAATATAAATGTTAAGAAGGCATCATTTTCTGTCTACTAACATCGCCGGATTCAAGCCTTCTCAGCCTCATCAATGCTTCGGCATGGCTGACTCATTGATCCCTGCCATGTCTTTGCCCAATTTTTCACTTCACGTTGTTTGCATCTTGCGAAAAATCACCACTAGGCCATAAACGTTGAAGTTCAATTTGAATTTACAAGTGCAATGCAATATCTACGCGATACTGAGATGACCAAATTCTTATAGCTGCTTCTCGTTGACCCAGCGCAAGAGCGACGCGGGGGAAAAAGGCTCGTGGCATAATTCCTAGAGTGTCATAGCATGAAATTGGGGGCATTATTCATCCTCAAAAGTAATATGCCTCATCAAAGAGCTCCTAATAAGCAAGCGATATCGTTTATCAACCTTACGGATTCATGTGGACCAGTTCAGAATGCGGTGAAACGGAAGCTTGTTCGCGCTCATGCCATGCGTGATTATCAACAGCGAAAACAAGCGCAGCAGGAAACCAATTGCAAGGTGATTGAAGAAAATCGCCAATTGGTTTCGAATACTGCTTCTTCGTTGACCCTGCGTGTCACTGACACGGAAATTCTCGAGCACAACTTAGAACAACACGCCGAAGCCCGTTTGTCAGGCACCGCCGCGGCTATGGGCTGGACTACTTCTTTAAATGTCCTCTTGAACCGATTGCAGCCAGAAGGTGGTCGAACAATCAAGCAGGGGGTTGGCGGGAATTGGGCATCAGCTGCAGATTCTAATTTTGATCACAATCCGACAATAATGACGGGAATGGTGGACGATACCAACGAGGAATATTCTACAATCTTTCAATCTGAAGACGTTGTCGATGGTCCGAGTCTCTCATCCTCCGAATCCCCTTCCCGATATCTACATCCTCCGACGTTGACGCCCGAAGGCGTTGAATACCCGCTAAGCATGGACTTAGATCTCTCTTTCAACAGCCTCAACAGTGGCAAAATAGACCCCTTTAATACCTTACCAGTACTGAAAACCGCTCGATCCCAGGCTTTAATGTATCACTGTAGGTCAAAATCTCCTTGCAAATCTACCTTCAATTCCTAATCGTGCGCGTATCAGACAACAAGATCTTGGTCAATACCTCAATTCCTGTCAATCCAAAAGATAAATGGTTCAGTTATGCAATTTCAGACGAGGCTCTGTTTTACGCAACCATGCTCCACTCGGCGGGACATAACGCCATGCTAGCTGGTAACCTAGATCTTGCAGATCCCTTTCGGCTCAAGTTAGAAGCGGTGCGGTTGATCAACGAAAGACTTGATGATCCTCTACGAAGCACTAGTGATGTCACGATCGGGGCTGTGGCTTGCCTGGTCATGTTTGAGGTGAATGGCGTATGGTTGTTTGTTTGCGAAGCGTAGCTGATCTGAAACACGCACAGAATCAATCCGGAGATGTTGAGCTATCAAATATCCACATGGAAGGCTTGCGTCGGATGATAAGCCTTCGAGGAGGACTGCAAAACCTCGGAATCGCTGGTGTCCTGCAGAGGAAGATACTTTGGTAATTCTCATCTGAATTTATTTACAATCAGCAGTTACTTATCCAAAGCTGGTAGGGCTGAAGTATGTAATGCAATGCTCTCCCTCTCCAAACCCCGATTAAATATTCCTGGTTCACCATCACTTGTATCTTCTAGTGAATATTCTTCGAAGTCATTCACAATTGGAGCATCAGACTTCAAGGAAGCATGCAAATGTGACAAGCATTTAACGGAAACTGTGATCGACCTGAGGAGTCTCTCGCATGGATTACTCATCGATGCTCTTGATGGAGCCATAACGGATCAGCTATACCTCGTTGAGCGACGTCTTGTTAGCCTTCTCGGATCGATAGGTTCTGGTAGGCATTCCACCTCTTGTCACTCTATCAACAGGCCTTGCTTCATAACATGTCTGGTATACATCTACATATACCTCCGAGATTTTCCTATCCAGTCTCCATTGTTCAGCAACTTCATCGAAAAGCTATCTAGCAGCCTATTCGCAACCGATTTTGGCGTTATGTGGAAGGAGAGTAGCTACCCCATGCTGTTGTGGGTCCTTGCGACGGGTGCGATTGCGGCATCTGGAAGAACGGAAAGATCCCGATTTGTCTCGGGATTGTCTCGGATATCTCATTCTGCTGGTCTGCGCACATTTGATGACTTTATGGCGGCATTGAAGAAGATTTTATGGGCGAGACGACGGGGAGGTGCACTGCACAGAGACCTCTGGCGAGACGTTGAACTTTACCTGCCTTTAGACTTATTATTCTACATAGACCAGCTATGTATCACGAGCTGTAGGGATATATGTCGTATATTCCAGGAAAATATGTTTTAGGCCTCGATTCGGACTTCAGCGTCAGTGTCAGTGTTGCGCCTTGTAGGTGGTTTGGTCGTCTGGAAAATTCATGATAGAGCTGGGACTAATTTTGCTTCTCCTTCCTAGACCGCCGTTGTATCGCCTTTCAAGTTTGAACACTGCAGGGAGGTGGATCCCAAATTGGTCATTTCACTTATTGGTTCGCACTATCATATTCCTCTATTGAGTCATGCATTCTACCCTTCAACTCCACCCTTCATGATCTTTTCCCATCCTCAAAACAAATCTCATTCCATAGCCTGCCCGTCACATAAGCCCCGACTAAACATCTTCACGCTCTTTACCGACATCCCACGTGTGTCGCCTTCTCCCCATGTGTTTTCCCATGCTGGCTGAGCGGCTAGGAACTGTTCAGCTGCGGTGGTGGATTGGTCAATCCAGGGCTTATTTTTGTATCCGTTCCTGATGAAGTAGGTGAGTTATATAAGATGGGGGAGTACGGGAATTGGGTGTGAAAATGTTTTGGTGGGTTCAGGGTGAGGGAAAATGTTAAGTGGGGTAGGTAGGTGAGCATGGGGTCATTGGGGATAGAGTAAAAGAGCTTACTGGAAATAGCTGTTCGTCGAGCCGACGGCGACATTCAAAATGAGGTAAAAGGCTTCATCGAAGGGAGTATTGAAGCGGCCTGTTACTGACCAGGGGTCCAGCTTTTGGTCGTTTATCAGTTTTAAGCAAGTCGTATGAATGAGAGCGGCTCACTGGGATGGAACCATTAACGCTCATCTGGGAGAAGAAACCTCGGTCGTACATTCCTCCATATTTCTTTCCGAACGGGATGTACATTGATTGCTAGAGTCCCATATATCAGTACTTGACTTGCTGAAAAAGAGCTGAGGGAAGTATAATACCGCAATGCGAGTGTCTACCCAAGTATAGATATAATTCTCGCTCCATTCCATCCCATACGTATGATAGGCGTCCGAATAGTCTCCACGTTTCATATAACGAACACCGCTGGTTCGATAGAAAGCATCAAGAACAGTATTCGGCGCCCAGTGGAGACTGCCGCTGACCTAATCTGCCATCAGTGGCTGTCTATTCAGGTTGGGTCCCAGAGGGCAAACTCACAAGGTTCCGACCGCCTCTGTAGTTGACCCCATCATTACCTTTCGATTCCATGATGTCGATTTCTCCACTTGCCGGCCACTCGCCGTACGTGTTAACTTCTGGCATCATCCAGATAGCAGGCCACAACCAAGATCCCCGTGGTAATTTGGCAATAACCTCCACTTTTCCATACGTTATATTGTGCTTTCCTTTCGTATTCAGCCTCGCGCTTCTGACAGGATTGATGATGGTGCCTGTGGTTGCGTTGCTTACTACCACACAACTAGTGAGGGCTGTGCTTGTACATAATCCCTCTGCTGTGAGATTGAGGGTATATCCATTCAGGATTTGTGCTTGCGTGATATTGGTTGCTTCGGTTGTAATTGTCGGGACAATATGTAAGCCATTTTCGTCAGTATAGGCATTTTTTGGATCGTTCGTCGTCCAATCAAATGATCCCACTCCGAAACCACCTGTCTCGATTTCATAATTCCAATCAGCATTGTTTATTCCATTGCTAAAATCGTCGGAGAACACCAAGCAATACTATAAGCGGTTAGAGTAAGGTCGAAGATCTCCCAGGTAGGTTGCATCGACTTACATCAGGATTCTCCACACTCGCCCACCCATCATATATCAGATATGCTCCGATACTAAGACCCACACATGCAAGTCCCCAGAAGAATAGTTTGTCCCAGACCATGCGGGGGTCTTTTTTCAATGTCCATGGCTTTTCATATGGGCCTATAAGTCGCGCGGATTTAAACTTCCTTTGTCGGGGAGGTCTGCTAACACCAGAAAGTGGTTCTTTTTGACAATTGTCAGCATAGATGGTTTATAACCTTGATGATGAGGAGAAAAGACATACCAGAGATCCCAAATGAATATCCTGCAGAAGATCTAATGGATGCTGCTCTAGACTGACTACTGGGGGTCTTGAACGGATTGTCGCCTGTGTTTGGGTACAGGTAGGCGCTTGGAAGAACGGCGTCGTGACTTCCATTATCAGATCGCTGCATGTTAGATGACGTGCAAGGAAGTGAGCAATGAAAAGGTTATTCCTAGAGGATGGATATACGAGGATGCAAACTTTTGAATGAAAAGGAACCCGTCACTAGATGTTCGAAGTTTGTGAGCAAGTGAGATCAAATTCAAATCTATGTCCCCATCAGATACTTTTAACCTACGTATGACCAATGTTTGGTCCACCATCCTAAACGCGTGCTTTCGGCAGCTCGGCAGGCATGGCAAATACTGCCGCTCTCAAACTGTCTTCCTTGAGTTTAGATATCGAGACAAGGATATTTCGATATTTCTATACATAGCTCGGTTCTCCACGGCCTGATTGTAAAGAAGCCAGTCATGGTCAAGCTTTAAAAAACATAGAATGCAGCGACCGACGCCACATTGTTTTTTGAGGCGGACTGTTGTGTGGCTGGCGGCAAGGATCACACATTCAACACGAAAGAGGAAAGAGTCATTTCCGTCCCGGCTCTGATCATAATATCACCTGGCAATGACAACTCTGGGATGTAATAAGGAAAGATAAGACAGCTTTGCTATAGAAGCTTTTGGTTCATGAGAATCTGATATGAAACATCACTTAGCAGCCAGTGCATACTAGCACACTGCAACGTCGAACGGGAATGAGATTGCAAGAGGAACGTTAAACTGATGCGCACAGGGATTTGGGCCATCAACCCGGAGAATAAAATAAGCAAAGTCCAATATAATATGAGAAACCAAAGGATTGATAATTTTAGGCCCGAAGGACGTTATCGCTGCGTCACAGAGGACCTTACCGTGATAGAGAACTGACTCTGAAATGGCCAGGCCAAAAAACTCTTTTGGTAGGAATAGAAGAATCAATAATATTATGCGCCGAGCAATTGGGCAGGTAAAGTGAAGAAGAAAAAAACAAGAAGCCGTCCTATTCGAGCTTCCTGGAAGCATGTACTCTGTACGGTGAGTACAGAATACGTGAGGTAGAACCCAAAAGGTATAAAAGATTGCCAGGGGAACGAAGAACGAGCGACCCGAGTGCTGTCGTTGCAACAGTGTGCCGCACGGCTGGCAGACGCCATAAAAGCCACAATACTTTACTCCCGAAGGCATCTAACAGTGCGGCTGATACCTACCCACCCACGTGTCAAGCTGTGTAAGGTACATACCGTGATTTACAACTTTTGGGGGGATTTCCCGTCCAAGATTGTCCACACTCTGATCGATGATTTCCACCGCGTCTTTAGAGGCTGCGAATTGAACAGTTCAATCGTTTTGTGATTGTCTCTTAAATCTTTGAATAAATAGTTCTTAATATTGATGATCAAAGCTCATCAGCAACCAAAAGAAGCAAAACTGCGTGGGGTGCCTAGTATCTATTAACGTTGTACGCGGTAGCAGGGGACGCGTAAATACTACTAGTAAACGGCATTCGGATTTTCAACGGCATTCCACCGTTCTTCCTCCTCCACGGCTCAGCCTTCCTTTCCATATAATTCAGATATTCATTCCTACTTACTTCTAGATGTTATTGGAACCCTAGCAACCATCGTATCGCACGGTTCTAGCTTGACTGTTGCAAAGCGAGTGATCCTTCAAAACGAGCCGTGGCGTTCGTCTGTGTGCGTAGTCCGTCGCGGTGCATGTTCTCTAAAAGCCTCAGTGGGTTCCAAGAAATCAATATACAGTTACCCTTGACCTCTTCAACCCGTCCGTGCCGTCAAAACACCCACGAATTCGCCTATCAAGGCCTAAAAAGGAAGCTCTACTCTCCACCGCCTTTCCCAAGCATCTCTTTTCGCTTCCTATTGTCCCAACAATACAATACGCGATTTATATGGTATATCTGAATGTGCATGTAAGATCTTACAGGTTCGGAATTACCTCCCCTGTCATCACAAAATAGAGCTATTGAAGGGTAATCAAGCTGATACCCTGAATAGGAATCACACACGTATGAATCCAGCCACAGCGTTTGACCAGCCGCTGTCAAAAAACCATGGGGTATAGAAGTCGTGTTCTAGGATCGCTACCCTTCGTCCTGGACAGAGCAGACTCAGCAGATGCGTTTGTCTAAATTCTTTGCGGGATAAACTAAGAACTATCCTATTCCTCATCCGTTCATTTACTACTTTCCACGCTCGTTCGATCGATACTCAGCTCAAATCATCGCCCAATCCTAGACTCAGATTTGAAGTTCTAAATTCTCCATCATCTTGATTACTATACCCTGTCCGAAAAACTCCTAAATTTCCATTTCCAAGTTTCGAGATCTTCTGATTCCTAACCTTCATCGCCGCAATGGATAGCCAAAGCCCTTTGACAGCATCCCTTGGTAATTCCAATCTCGTAACGCGTCCTCCTCCCGCCCTCGCTCAACGGCATTCACGATATCAGATCCCCAAGACATTGTTCCAAGGGTATAATCATGTGGACGAGTACTCTCGCTCCGTTCTTGTAAGATTCTTCTTGATATTTTCTCCTTTCAGACAAAATACTAAATAGATCTCAAGATGACGCAGTTCCTCTACCGACGATTCCAGGAGCAAGGATGGCTTCAAGAGGACCAGAAAGTAGAGGAGTCTGCGCCTTTAGGAATGGTGATGCGAGTCGAGCAAGACGGGATGAAATTCATTGCGGAGCCTCCGAACGTTGATAGCAACCTCAAAATCATCAGTGCGAAATTAAATCTCGCTGTGCTCTTCACAATGTCATCCGATATCACAAGTCTCTTCTTTACGCAGATTCCAAGAGGTGACACCGAAATAACATTAATACCCCATAACATAACTGTTCCTGTGGCAGATACTTTGGAAGAAGTCATGAATGATAGTGGAGGTGTGAAGAGGAGGGACTTCTGCTGTTTTGTGAGAGATCAAAAGATCGTGTTGATATGGAGCGCATCTGCAGATGGGATTATGCTTCAAGGGGCAGATGTGGAAAGTAAGCTGATGTCCTCGGTAAGGCGCCTTCTTCAAATTGCATATGGCATACTAAGGTCAAAGATCTGGGGGGTACCAATTCCTGAGACCCCACTAACCTTGCAGCAAGGTCGGAACCAAACGACCCTAGTCAACACCCCTCATGCCCAGCAGACGCCAAGTGTTCACTCAAGAAGAAGCGTGGCCCAGAGCCAATTGAGCGAGAAGGGGCTGCAGAATTTGGCCATTCTTGATGAAATCGACCTTGGCGCCGAAGATGAGGAATCCCTTGCAACTCCGTCGCGGCCATTTTTGCTCACTCACTCCGTATTGGTTGGTCTTGCCATGTGTTTGCTCATGGTGATCGAATGTCTAGCAGCTCGATTAATAGTAATCGAGGTCCATGCGTTAGGGAAAGTAGCCTTTTCTCGCTTTGCTCTCCTCGCCACTTTGCCTATTTTCATGTTCTTCACACTATTTTTCACCATCGTTGTTATAGGGACTGTTTTCCAGGTATTTGGTCCAATGACCGATGTCAAAACGGGCAACTCGCGGTATTACAGTTCTCGTGCTCCAAACATTAAGCGCCATCCAAATATTCAGTTCCCTCATATCACGGTTCAGATGCCTGTTTACAAAGAGGGACTCAAGGGGGTGATCATTCCAACTATAAACAGTCTTATAGGCGCTATCAGACATTATGTATGTGAAATATCGGATTAACTTGCATTCCCCATATCTCATGACCCGCCAAGAAGATAATGCTAATTCTGAATTTTGCAGGAGAACTTGGGCGGCACAGCGAGTATTTTCGTCTGCGAAGATGGAATGCAAGCTCTCAAACCCGAGGTTGCTGCGATGAGACAGCGATTTTATCGAGCGAACAATATTGGTTGGTGCGCACGACCTGCGCATGGAAAAGATGGATTTATACGAGCAGGAAAGTTTAAGAAGGCTTCAAACATGAATTATTGTCTGAGCTTCAGTTTAAAGGTTGAGGATGAATTGTTGAGATTGATGAAAGAGAAGTCAGATAGGGAGAGGAGACCGCAAGAGGAATTTCTGCTCGAGGAAGAGGAACTTCTCTATCAAGAGGCTATGGACACCATTATTACTAATGATGATGGAAAGACGATGGCAGAAGGGAATGTCAGAATGGGTGATATCATTCTGATTGTCGATTGTGATACGAGAGTGGTAAGTAGATGGTTCAAATTTTCTGAGATGGTCCCACTGACAAATGAACAGCCTGAAGATTGCCTTTCCCTTGGAGCGATGGAGATGGAAGAAAGTCCCGAGGTAGCTATCATCCAACATGCATCTGGCGTAATGCAAGTCATCCACAGTGTGTTCGAAAATGCTAGTCAGTTTTCAGTACTCTATGGTTTATAACAAGTCGGTTAACCCCCCCAGTTACATACTTTACCAATCTGGTGTACCTCCTCATCAGGTTCTCGGTTGGTAGCGGCGATTGCGCGCCATTCGTTGGACACAATGCTTTTCTTCGATGGAAAGCCATACAGAGTGTCTCGTTCATAGAAAATGGCGTTGAGAAGTTTTGGTCTGAAAGTCACGTTTCAGAAGACTTTGATATGTCACTTAGACTTCAGACTGCTGGTTTCGTGGTTCGACTCTCGACTTATGGTACGAAGCTTTATTTCCGCTTGTGAAATCCATTGGATTTATGAATAGATTCATGGTTGACATTCTGCAGATAATGGCGAATTTAAGGAAGGCGTTTCACTCACTGCTTTCGATGAACTCCTGCGATGGGAGAAATACTCTTACGGCTGTTCTGAGCTAGTATGTCTCCTTTCCACTGCACCAAAAATTTCATTGACTTATGCAACCTAGATCTTCCACCCAGTCTACCAATGGGTCTATCGTGGTCCTTTCACCCCCCTGTTTCTCCGCTTCCTCAGCTCAAACATGAAAATCTCAGCCAAGTTTACCATTCTCGGGTACATCGGGACCTATTACGCGATAGGAGCTGCTCTTCCCCTCTCCGTAACCAACTACTTCCTTGTTCGTCTTATTTCCTTTGCAAGATTGCTATTTATTTCTATATGGGCTCTGAAGATAGGAGTTGTCTTGAGAATATATAAGCAGATCACGTCTGTTTATCCTTCTATCTCAGCTCTTGGAACAACTCCTAGCTCCAGAGCTCTCACCGCAGAAAACTACTTTTAATATGCTAATTCTTTAATAGACAGGTTGGTTTGCGGATATATTGGACCACTCTTATCTGCCCAGTTGGGATATGTTATGCGGAACGTTATTCGTTTTCTTGGTCATAAGTCCAATTGCTTTTGCGTGGTACAGACATCGACTAGGAGAGAAGACCTTTTTCTGGGCTGTCATTGAGGCTTTCACCTGGATGCCTTTCTTCCGTATGCTACCCACCTTTACTCTTCCCCTCAAAGCTGGCGAGTTCAGACTGACACCTGAAAGTTGTCTTTTTCGGCGGCCTATCTTGGCATATCTCCTATGCCCTCCTCGCACACATGTTCTGCCTCCCCATCGAATGGTCCTCGACAGCCAAAGAACTCGAGTCAGGTGGCTTCTTCATCGGCATGGAACGTGTTTTTAAAGCGTTCCGTTCCGTGATTATATTTATGGTGTGTTTGAGCGGAACCATGATCTATTTAAGCCTGTATGCGCCATCAGGGTGGGAAATCACTGCATGGACGAGCATCGTCCCAGTAGCGAATCAGATCTTTGGTCACTGCATGTTACCGGTAATCACTATCTTGTTTTAGTGACCAAGGCGATTTGTAATGTAGGCTTCAAGCAGGCTGGATCGGGATGGTGATAATGGTTGACAGGTCGTGTAACTTGAAGTATTTCTTGTCTGATAATATAAGAAGATTACCTTAGAGAATGATAATTTGACGTGTAGTCCAAAGTTTGAGAATTACAAACATAATGCTACGCTAGAGCTTAGAAGGAGCGCCTGTAGGTCCCTTTGGCTGTAGAATCGCCATGACACCCATTTAGGCATAGCGTAGCCATAAGGCTTTATATCACGTGTTGGTCACGCACACTAAGCCCAGAAAGGATAATGGGATATAAAAGGCCCTCAACTTTCATGGATTCAGAATTCAGACTTATTAGGAATTCGGTCCCATTATACACTATACATTTGAGTCCTTCATGACACTAACAAGTTATTTGGGTTTTTTTTCATGTAAAAAATTAACATATATTTATATTGTATGCATAAATAACGGTCGGTTTGTCATCTTTGATATAATCTAAATATAATCTGTACTATTTCTGTACATCAGCTATACTGCCAGAACTGTTCTTCAAAGTATTTTGATCTGAAATGAATACCTTTTCAAAGAGAAACGCTTGGCGACTGTAGGTAGTATCTCGCTTGTACGTTAACTAATGAGAATAGTGTATTAAGCGCCGGCCGCATCAATTCCAACAATCACCAACAATCACCAACACAATCTTGCATTGGCACAAGATGATATCTGTTGGTTTTTTTTAGCATCTATCTTCAAATAAGTAACCCAGAAGGATTGTAGGGGCAGTACATTCATGGACACCTTAAAAGACTACTCCTCTCATTGTCCATAAATGATTCATTCATTTTGTGACTCTCTCACTACAGTTGCAAACCCTTTTTTGCAACATGAAATCAGATAAAATTCGAGTAGACCTGCCTAGAGCATCTCATTTGCGACCACTCCAATTGCAAGTAGCACTTTTCGCCGGCATTTTAATGCTTCTTCTGATTTCCATCCTCGGACTTCAAATCTCACCACTTAGAGATCCACCTCCTCAAAAGTTAAGCATAGCTTCGGATCACCTTAATCAAACTCCCGAACAATCACAGCAGCCTACCACCATCGCCGGCATATCAGCGTCCAGTAGCCTTGCGGTACAACCTGAGTACCAGCGAAAATCCCCAAGTCTTGCAAATTGCAATACACGATTTGACCAAATATCTCCTCCCGATCTCAAACATAGCTGCCAAAGCTACTACGATCCTGTTTCCAAGTCAATCTTGAACTGCTTCTATACCCAAACGTCTAAAGACGTGCCGGCCGACTCCATTTGCGTCACTGGACCGTCATGGCTCGACCACAAGAGCCTCAAGCTAGCTTATCGATTGGGGGGTTCGACTGGAAACGTTCTCAAGTCAAAACGGCTCTCAGATTTATTCCGCAGTTACATTGACATTGCGAGTTATTTTTTAAAGGCCCCACCTGGATCGAAGCCCAAATATACCATTTTGGTACGACGGGAGGAAGGATTTAATAACCCTTGGAATTCACTGTGGCAGATCTTTTCTCTTTATATGTTCATGGATGTCCTTCAGAGCACCGTGGATCCACAAACAGGAAACCCTTTTCTTGCTAGGACGGATATAAATAATGCCCAGGTGGTGATTCTAGATGATTACGAGGACGGCCCGATCTTCGATCTATGGGCTCTCGTCGCAAGGAAACCTGTCATAAGGTGGAGTGATTTGTCAAGTGGAACACCGGACCTAGGTAGAATCATTTTGCCTTTGGCAGGGAGCAGCATCAAGATGAGGCAGAATGACTGGGACATTCATTCCTGCAGAGACTCGAGGTTATTGCGCACATTCTCTCAAAGACTGATCAAATATTACGATATCGGGAAGGAAAAAGTACCAGATAACGGCAAATTAGTACTTACATTCATTGAACGACATGACACGGGGCGCTTGGTAGACCAGGAGTGGTATATGGAGATCCTGGAATGGCAATTTCCCGATGTCATTGTCCAAATGATTGATTTTGCCTCTATCCCGTTCGAAGAGCAGCTCAAAGTCATGCATCGCACAAATATCCTTGTAGGCGTCCATGGGCCTGGTTTGACTCATAGCATCTTTCAGCCACTAGGCTCAGCTATTGTTGAGATTCTTCCACCAGGTCTGAACCAGAACGGCTTCCAAAACCTTGCGAAGTTGAAGGGACACCGATACTTCAGTGCACATGCATTAGAGCTCCCCGCTACCCTCAGTGAATATTGGTGGAAGGACGATATTTACATGGAACAAGGACGCTTTCTGGAACTAATGACGGTTGCTATCAAAAGCACATATGACGAGAGACTGCTCAAGAAAGGCGCTACAGATGTAGAAGCTATATTTTAGGACGCAAACTTGCATAGAATAGAAGGTTTCTACATCAGTGCTCTAACAATTTGATTTTTGCTTGCAATACGACCCCCAGCTTTTCTCTGCCCACTTCGCCTCTTTTCAGTCAATTGCTCCTCAACCCCGATCCTACGAGGAATTAATGTGTTACATTCGTCAAGGTGAGGTGAAAATGAAGTTTCCCAACACTACGTTCATTGCGCAACAACTCATCGCGCTTTCTGCGCCTCTACTTGATCTCTGAGACCTGGTTCTGGAAAATGTAGGCAACCTTACGAAATTTAAAGAAATAGGATGGCTCTTCACTGTCTATGGCCTAATTGTTTTATATAGTAACATGCTTCTTTACATTGGCACACTACAGTATTCACTGGTTATCTCAATTCCATTTGGGTGTCTTTTGAAGCTAGGAAAATGCAAATTGCAAGTAATCTCTAATCATCAACTTTTTATAATAAAACTTGATCTCCTCTAAGATTGTAATAAATAGCAAAACAATTTGAAGATTAAAAATAAATAGATACTTAAAAATATCCCCAAAAAATTGTATTAATAACAAATATAAAAAATGAAAAGAATTTTTATTTATTTATT
>Ga0182030_10007695_pt1 | contig 22438 bp, 10 predicted proteins | sample 812S3MmetaG_FD_121299 | JGI IMG/M metagenome (GOLD analysis project Ga0182030, IMG submission 121299) | Permafrost microbial communities from Stordalen Mire, Sweden - 812S3M metaG (Illumina Assembly) | ecosystem: Environmental > Terrestrial > Soil > Wetlands > Permafrost | place: Sweden... | reverse complement strand
TCAGAAATGAGAATAACTCGAAGAGAGTTATTTCCCATTTCTTCATTAACTTTACATCATCATTATCAGGATTTATACTTATAAATTAAAAAATTCTGTCCTAATAAAGGGGGTAAGTTTAAATATAAATAATTTAAACGATGAAAACAGAGAAAATTCAAAACAGATTATCGCGGTTGAAGATTGAAATCAACACTTTCAAAGTATTTTCAGTTCATATATCTGATCATTCTTTGAAGAGTCCCATGTGTATGTGCTGTATGTGATCCCTCGTTTGATTCTCTAAAAAATAATCACGCAAAAAAGGAAATAAGATGCATTTACAAATGCATTGCAGTATAGTTATACTATAAATAATTTAATCATATTAATAATAACAATTAAAATTAAAAATTATGTCAGAACAAAAATTAAAATTCGAAACACTTCAGGTACATGCAGGACAGGAAGTCGATCCGACAACCAATTCCCGTGCGGTTCCTATTTATCAAACTACGTCTTACGTTTTTAAGGATTCGGCGCATGCCGCCAATCTCTTTGGATTAAAGGAATTCGGGAATATCTATACCCGTTTGATGAATCCAACAACCGATGTCTTTGAAAAACGCATCGCTGCACTCGAAGGCGGTGTGGCTGCTTTGGCCACATCATCCGGACAATCAGCACAGTTCATTGCCTTAACCAATATTCTCGAATCAGGGGATAATATTGTCTCTACAACGTTTTTATATGGCGGTACCTATAATCAATTTAAGGTTCAGTTCAAACGTCTGGGAATAACCGTAAAATTTGCCAATGGAGATGCTCCTGGTGAATTTGACCGGCTTGTTGATTCAAAAACCAAAGCCATTTATCTGGAGACAATCGGGAATCCGAGATTTAACATTCCTGATTTTGAAGCCATAGCTGAGGTAGCAAAAAAACATCAGATTCCTTTGATCGTTGATAATACTTTTGGCGGTGCAGGATTCTTATTCCGTCCACTTGAACATGGTGCTAACATTGTTGTTGAGTCAGCAACCAAATGGATTGGAGGTCATGGAACAAGCCTTGGCGGTGTCATTGTAGATGGCGGTAATTTTAACTGGGCAAATGGAAAATTTCCGCAATTTACGGAACCTTCAGAAGGCTACCACGGGCTAAAGTTCTGGGACGTTTTCGGAACTCCGGGCCCTTTCGGAAATATAGCGTTTATAATCCGCGCCCGCGTGGAAGGTCTACGCGACTACGGAAATACACTCAGTCCCTTCAATGCATTTTTATTATTACAGGGAGTTGAAACATTATCTCTCCGATTGGAAAGAACAGTTGATAATGCGCTTCATCTGGCTCATTGGCTTGAGAAACATCCTCAGGTTGAATTGGTTCAGTATCCTGGATTGGAAAGCAGTCCTTATCACAAACTTGCTAAAAAATATCTTACACGGGGTTTTGGCGGAGTCCTTACTTTCAAAATTAAAGGTGGAAAAGAGACAGCTGACAAATTTGTAAATAATGTGAAATTAATCAGTCACTTAGCAAATGTTGGAGATTCCAAAACACTGATTATCCATCCCAGTTCAACAACACATGAACAATTGTCGCTGGAAGAGCAAAAAACAGCGGGCGTTGAACCAGGAATTTTAAGGGTTTCTTTAGGAACCGAACATATTGAAGATATAAAGAACGATCTGCAACAGGCTTTTGATAAAGTTAAATAGCCAGAAGATCGACCTCTCCGTAAAATTAATGGGCATCTCTAAAAAGGTGCCCTTATTCAAATAATTTTTCAATTTCTTCTAATGATTTGTCTTTTGTTTCAGGAACAAATTCCGATATAAAAAAAATACTCAACATACAGATTACTGCGTAGGAATAGAATATGACTGGTGTTCCAAGCGCTGACCTTAACAAAGGAAAACTAAATGTACCAAGCATCCCGGCTGTCCACAAGCAGAAAATAAATAATGACATGGCCTGTGAACGTATCTGTGATGGTGAGATTTCTGCAATTACAATCCACATAACCGGACCCAAAGTCATGGCAAAAGCCGATACACATAACAAAGCGGATAAAATAAGTATCCATGACGAAGTAAGATGCAGCTGAAAATACAATCCAATTAAAATCAATGTTATAAAGATACTTGCCAATCCGATAATCAATATCGTTTTTCGATTCATTGTCCTGACTAATCTGATTGAAATAATGGTGGCCAGGAAATTACAAAACCCGATCAATACAGTTTGAAGAACTGCATGAGAAGTATCGAATCCTGCCGCCTGGAAAATTAATGGAGAGTATGAGAATATAAGATTTGTTCCGCACCACTGCTGAATGATAGTAAGAACAGCTCCAATGACAAGCACTTTGAGATATCGTCGTTGAAACAAATCCCGAAAGGATGGTTTTGTTTTTTGGATCACAGTTGTGTTTACACTTTTTAAAATATCTATTGCATAGTTTTTTCCACCTATTTTTCGGAGTGTATCCATTGCTTTTTCTTCATTTCTATTAAGAATAAGCCATCTGGGACTTTCAGGGAGAAACGCTAAAATTAACAATAAAATAGCTGAGGGCAGAGCAGCCATTCCCAACATGATCCTCCAGTTAAGAGGAACTCCCGTTAAAAAATAATCAATGAGATATGACATCATGATGCCGATTACAATTGCCATCTGATAGGATGTTACCATCACTCCTCGCTTTTCAGATGGGGCGATCTCTGCAAGATACATGGGCGCAACAATTGATGTCATGCCAACAGCAACACCCATCATGATACGATAAAAAATCAGATCATACGGTGTGATACTAAATCCTACTAATAGTGTTGAAAACAAATAGATTAAAGCAGCCAGCCGAAGCGTTGGTTTTCTCCCTATTTTATCCGGTAATGTTCCGGTAAGAGCAGCTCCGGCAATAGCTCCCACAGCAAGAGAAGAAGTAACAATCCCTAACAGAAAATTCCCCAATTCAAAATATTTCTGAATAAAAGGCAATGCTCCCGTCATGGCACTTGAAGAATAGTTTGATGTAAATCCACTGAATGCAGCAATGACCGTTATTGTATATAAATAACGATTATTTATCATTCAGCAATTTGTTTGGGATATTTTATGATTTGCAACGGACCTATTACTCCTGATGGTTTCAGCGGTTTATTTTTATCCAGAAACTGATTTACCGGTGCTGATGTCCAGACATTCTTCAACTCCCCAAATTCAATATAATCTCCTATGATACGATTACGAAAAGTATTCGCAATGACGATTTCAAGTTTATTGTCCTGCTTTAACAATCCGTTAACATTCAAAGAAGTTCCAGGCATCCACAGGTAACTTAAAAACTGACCATTGAGTGTAATTTTGGCCGTCGCTTCAGTGTTTCCAAAATTAAGCAATACCGAATCATTAGCAGAAGAATAATCTTCAGGCAATTTGAATTCAATTGTATATTTAGCAAATCCGCTAAAATATTTAATTTCCTTTTCAGGAAAGTCGGTATAGGATTTCAAATTAGATATTTCAACCGGTTTAATAACAGCGTCATAAGCAGGAGTAAATTCTATCATTCCTTTAAAATCTTTTATTTCTGTGACTTCTGGTTTTTTTAGTTTTACATGTATGACGTTATTCGTATTTGTTGTGAAGTTATACTCACCACTTTGTTCAGTGACAAAAGAGTACCCTTTGTCAGTTAAATAAGCCTGTGGAATTGAATGAACCGAATCAGCTAATTTTTTCATCGGGAAGATCTGGTTGTCTCCGGTATTTACTTTTTGAATATAATTCATACTCCCATCTGTAAAAACAAAAATAAATGATTCGCGGGGTTTAAATGATACCGGTATCCTGATCTGATCATTCTCTACTGAATATACTGATGGACTGACAATGGTTCCGGTTTCAGGATTCCATATTTCAGGTACCTTCCCTTTCATGCGGAAAACACATTCGCGGTTAAAAGCCCTGTCTTGTTGGTTAAAGACGAAATAGATATCCTGTTTTCCATTTGTCTTATGGATGTACATCAGGTCGAGTGAATCGGATCTGTTGGTACCGAAGTCAGGATGAATTTCAATTTGTTTTAATACCCAGGCAATGGGTTTTCCCCAGAAAATTTTCCCTTTTCCATATTCATTCATTTCTTTATTGTTGTCTTCTCCTTTGCCCCAAAGCTGATCTGCAAGCTCTGCAAAGATCGTTTTATTTTCTTTCAATCCTTTTAATGACAATTGTTTGAAAGGTTTATTGCCGTAAACAATAGCGCCTTCTTTTACTAGTTCCGCGATTCGTTGCAGTGACGATAACTCCATGATGGCATTGTCAGCAAGAATGAGAATACTATAGTTTTGATTGGCGGATAAATTTATTTTTCCATCTTTAACAGTCGCTTTATTCTTCAGAATATCGTAGTTACAGGCATTTGCATAATATCCTGACGGAAGAGAATCAACAAAATTGTTATCAATAAACTGAGGTAACTGATCACCTATAAAATATAATATATCAGAAACAGTTTCAGTGTTTTGCAATACATATTGAATTCGTGACTGGTATGTAATCCATCCTGTAGCTAAGTTCCAGTATGGGTTATTGCGATTAAAATGAGAGGCAAAAGGGCCTAACGTCATTCCGGGTTGTTTATCTAAAGGCTGATGAACACTGCTATGAAGAATCAACTGGTTGATGCCTGAGCAGAATGCTCTGTCTCCAAAGGGTTTCAGAAATGACGGAGATTCGCTGTAATGAGCCATGGCGGTATAAGCTTCCGATCCGATAACAGGTTTGTCGTACAATACGGATGAATAAGCAGGAAAGCTAACGACAGGTAAAACAGTTGCAGTATATTCTGTAATTGAATTTTTGTTATGTCCTGACCAGAATTCAAACATTGGCAGATCAATATAACTGTTGGATTTAAGAATATCAAGAGGAGGATAATTTGCATCACCATAAATAACCTCACAATGCAATTCCAGATGATTCTGATGACAAAGTTCGCTGAAATGTTTGTAATAATTATTTTCTATCAAATCAGCTATGGTTTTACGGAAGTCATATAAAAATCCTTCTGATAATTCGGCACTGCCAACTGTTTCACCACACAATACAGGAATCCAGTTGATCAGTTTGTAATTTCGTAATTTTTCAAATTCAGAAGGAAAGTTTTGTGTCCAATTCTGGTATGCGCATTCCCAACTGTCAATCAGAAAAAATTTAAATGTATTCCCGTTGTATTTTCCGGCAGTCTGGATAAGCTTTTCAGGATAGTTTTTGAAGTGAAAATTTAAGGCAGCCGTATCCATTTTATCACATTCAAGTCCTTCGCCTTCTTTTGTTGCCGGGCCATTAACAGCGCCGGTGGTGGTATAACCAAAACGAAGGACACACCAGTTTCCTTCAGGAGCATTCCAATTGAGAGTTCCGTCTGCCGACATCTTTCCGGTAAGATCCACCACAGCATTTTCTTCAATAATGGTTTCCTTATCATTAACTGGTTCAATGGTATCGAAATATTTTTTATCAGATGATTTGACACATACTGTTTTTTCCAGGAGGTAAGGAATAGATGGTGAATATAGAGGTCTTTCATTTTCTTTCAGTAGTTCCACTTCTGCCACATTATATTTTAACCAATCATTTATATCTGACATATCAGTCAGTTCTAATTTAAAGTATCTGGCTTTGGTAGCAGGTATTTTGATACTTATGTTTTTATTTAATCCCACTAAAGATAGTTCCTGTATTTTTTTAAATTTTTCCCCATCCTCTGAAACGAGCAAATCAAACTTGCTGATAAATTTAGACATATCGTTCCACGTAAAGGTTTTTCGGGGATGGATTACAATTTTCTCAGCAGTAAAATCTGAATCAAATGATATTTTAATAAAATCACCTTTCTTTAATATGGCTGAACTTACCGGATTCCCATCATAAAGACATGAAGCATTGATAGAATCGTTTATCATCATTTTTGGATGAGCCACATGGAATGAATTATCTTGTTGTCCTGATTTATATGCCACCACAGCAACATCGCGATAATAATCCTTAATGGCATACGGTTTTGAAAGATTGACTGAAACATCTTTACCACCGTTAACAAAAGTCTTTGTCCACATAAATTGTTTCATTGACAATTCAGGTGTAATCCAGGGACCACCGCTGGAACTCCAGCCATCGCAGTTATGAATTCCTATATGTATACCTAATCTGTCGGCTTCCTGCAAAGCCCACTGAAACATCTCATACCACCGCGGGGTGTTGAATTTCACTTCGGGTACACCAAAGTTCTTTCCCTTGAACAAACTGATATTTAATATTGTAGCCTGTACAATACCTTGTTTTTTCATGACTTCAAGGTCTTTGGTAATCCCTTCTTTGGTAATGGCACCATCAATCCAATGCCACCATGCATGCACTTTAACAGACTGTGGCGGATTAAGAAAATCTTTTTGATTTAGTAATAATTCTGTCCTTTGAGGATGGCAACTGAACAGGAAAGTCAGGATTGCCAGTAACGTTACATTTAATAGTGTTTTCATGTTATTTTATTTGATATTACATATTAGTTTATGGACACCCAATCCGTTTCCGGGGATGTATACATAAGAGGAATTTTCAGTTTTCTTTATTTTATATTGGCTCAGTCGCCCGTCCAAATAAATAAAATCTACGTTCTTACCTTCAGGCAATAAAATCTGTAAATCTGTGCCAACTGCATTACCTGTATAGTTAAGTTCTATCTTATTTTCTTTAGCATTGAATTTGTAATTATAACTGACATATCCGCCAGACGCTTCGTATTTTGTGGTATTGCTCACTTCATTCACATGAGCAGCCAACCAGCGGGGAGCAATGATGACCTGATTGAATGTAACACTCATATCTTTTACACCTGCCAGACCTTCAATAAGAGCATACACTACAGCGGCAGCACCCCAGTTATCAGGAATGCCATAAGAAATGAATGAAGGAGTAAAATACACAGGTGAATCGGAAAGTGTAACACCAAGTATCATCCATCTGGTATTTATTCTGAATCCTTGAAACTCGATATAGGCAATTGTTTTATCAATAAACGGGTTATTAAGGCCATAGATCAGCGCTCCTAATCCTTTGGTGTAACTGTTTTCTCCTCTCCATGCTATTTTAGTAATTGGAATTCCATGTTCTGTTACCGGTTCGACTGGATACCACCAGTTCGCTATTTTTCCATGACCGATAATATCAGTAAATACACTGCTGTCGGAATAATGCAGAACGATATTTCCTGCTATATCTCCCTTTCCCACAACATGAACGAAATAAATAGAAGCTGCTTTCCTGTTGATAACCAATTTCTCATTCAGTTTATAACCATTGTCACCGGATATGGCAAGGCATGCTTTGCGTCCGTTGGCAGCAGGGTCAATAATATCAAAAGGGACATCACTGAAAGTCTGTTTACCAACCGGGAAATTATGAAAATCGTTATCACCTTCGCCAGTCCATCCCGGAACACCTGTTGCTCCTTGTCCTGTAATGTCCGCGTTAGCGATATCCTTCAGACTTACCGGGGTAAAATTTCTTTTTGGAACATCTGGCATGGCGCCGCGATAGGTACAATAAAGATAATTATTGGATTTAGCTGCCAGATCAGCAACACGGTTGAGGATATCAACCCCATAGCTTTCAAACCCATTTTCGAAAGCGCCATGGGCAAGTTCTCCTGCAACAATCGAAGTCACACTGCCATTCATATATTCCCACATTCCATTATGACCGTCATATCCTTTCTGAAAAGGAGGATAAATGGTGTACCATTCACCGGGAGATGATTTTGGCATTTCCTCTTTCAGCCTTTGATAGGTTTTTATAATCTGAACGCATTTCTCATGGCTGATGTCTCTGTTGAGAGAATAGGCATTAGATAAAGAAACCTGTTTGGATACATCCACTCCAAAATCCCGTTTCACAGTAGTATCTTCCGGAATCTGATGGGTATAAAAATTACCATTCCATGCCAGTTTATCAAGATTGTTTTTCAGATTCATCCCCTGTGATCGAATGATTGTTCCTTCATAAGTTCGTCCAACATAGTTTAACATTTCTGCAAGATATTTACAGGCAACGGACATACCGGTATTATCACCATACATAATATTGAATTTGGTTTTGTCTTTGTAGATCACCATGGGGTCGCCATCAGAAATAGCTGCATCTTCTTCATCCTGAAAATCCCATGTGTCAATAGTCCTACCTCTCTTTATCAGGTGATATTTCTCTGACCAGCGATATGGATCAGAAGTAGAATACTTATATGCTTTAATGGCATTATCAAGTTTGGATGCCATCCAGTTGTCATCACCGGTTGCTTTCCATGTATAATACAAGCCTTCGATAAAAAGATATTCAACATCTGCTTCTACCGCGATACGATGAAATTCATAATTGCCGTTATCAACGGTTTTTACAAAATTTCCATAACCAAATCTTTTTTGCCAGTGATTAAACGATTCAGGATCGCGGCGGCTAATATTATCCCATATCATTCCGTCTTCACGCTGATAGTTGGAATATAGATCAATTGCTGATTTCAGTTCAGGATAAAAATATTTCATTCCTTTCATGGTGTGTACATGATCACGAAGCCAGGAAACAAAAAAATGGTAAAATTGACCATCAATACGGACTGATCCGGATTCGTTGTTCCAACCAACCATTGTCCAATAGAGCGTGTTAAGTAAGTTTTTATATTTATCACCCTGATCACTGATTTCAGTTTTACAATTTACTTTCAGAAATGCTTTGTCAAGTATCACGCCTTCGTGATCTTTCAAAACTATAATTTGTGTTCCAAGTGCTCCGCCAACCTGAAATGTCAGAGAATCCGCGTAAGGCAGTTTTATATATTCCCGTCCTGATCCATCTGAAACAAAAACAGAAGATTTGTCAGTTGAAATCATATTGGATGGTTTGTCGGTCTTGATACTGAACTTAATAGTTACCTGGTCTAAAGGTTTGTAATGATCGCTTTTTGGACTATCTATAATTTTAATGATCTTTCCATCAGTAGAAGCTCCTTTTATGGATGAGGTCTGAGTTGTTGAAGAAGTCATGAATAATAGAATAATGATTCCAACACCCACAAATCTTACATAATTGAATCCGGCTTTTTGCATAGAATTTTATTGTTAGTCATTATTACCGCAAATAAATTATCTCAAATTGGTTTTAAACAAATAATAATTTAGTTTCATTTTTGCATACTGCTCATTTGTAAAATAGCATCCGCAACCTAAAAATGAAGCCAAGCTCATAAAATCAGATACAGAAGGAATATAATATTGATTATTAGCATCTACTAAAGAACCGGTATAACTACAATCAGCGCTTACATTGCTCGCGGATAAACCTGGATCGGCGGGTGTGCTGCACATCAAATCACCGGCAGTTTTGCAATTGCTCTCATTAACCAATTCATTGCCAAATTTTGTTTCACTGGTATGATATAATCCAAAAAAATGTCCAAGTTCATGAGTGATTGAAAAACCAATGGTACATGCCCTCTTTAATAACATGTAATTGCGATTATCCAAAGGCATATATGTATATCCGCAAACATCGGATCCATTAGCTGACAGGTCATTTACAAAATAAATATTGATGGTATTCGGTGTATTAAATTTAATCCGGACTTCGTTTTCCAAAACACTATTCGATATGGTATCATATGTATGATCTTTAATTAAATAATATTCACATAACTTAAACGAAAGACCAATAGGGGCAAAATAAATGTTAACGGAATCAAGCGCTTTGTTGATTATATTGACATATAATGAGTCGCCACCAGTAATATATGCTGTAATTTCAAGAGTTTGATTAATCATTGCAGGCGTGTTAATAGTTGGTTTATGATTAATCCAATTCAGTTCATTCTGATATTGTGCATTTGATATCACAGTACCACAGGTATTCTGTGCCTTTCCAGGAGAAATAATCAGTGAAAAGAAAGTCAGTGAAAGAATCAGTCTTTTTAGCGTATTCATAATTTAAAATTTTGAAGATTATTTATGGTTCCTGTTCATCTTCGTTGATAAATTGTTCTAATGAACCTACAATTTTTATTTCTGTTCTTCTGTTTTTATCTCTTCCGGCAGGATTATCTGAACCGTCAGGATTGGTGTTGGGCGCAATTGGTCTACTTGCTCCATATCCAATGGCTTGTAAGCGTTCCTTCGCGATACCTTTGCTTTCCAGATATTTTACCACATTTTCTGCCCTGTGTTGTGAGAGTTTTAAATTATAATCCTCATTACCAACGCTATCAGTATGAGAACTTAATTCAACTACAATCTGAGGAAGTTGTTTCATCATAGTTATCAGGGTTGTGTCAAGTACTACTTTTGATTCATCTGTTAACTTGTCATTACCAAATTCATAATATATATTTAATGTAAGAGGCACATCTGGTATATAATTTATTCCGATAGGTCTCATTTTTAATGAATCTGATTCTTTAATGTTTCTGGTTGTTAAATTTATTTTTTTATCAAAATAACCATAATTTTTTACAGAAACAAAATAATTTTTATTTGGATCAACTTCAAAATTATAAATTCCATTTTCATCTGTTGTATCCGTTTTTATTAAAAATGATTCTTTTGTTTTTGAATCAACATAATATAACTGAACAGGCATTCCTCCCAGGTTGGTATTCCGTGAATTTACTTTAAGTCCAAGTTTAAACTTATTGTTGAATAGCTCAACTATATCATTTCCAGCAACTTCATAAACTTTTCCTGTAACGACTATATGAATAAATTTATTCCACTTGTAATAAAAGATATCATCGCAACAATTTGGATTTTTCAAAGCAATCACGCCATCCCGGTTGGATACGAAAAAGCCATCATTATGCCTACAGCCGGGGACATAATAAATGTCATCTGCTGATGTATTTATGGGATATCCTACATTCTCAACGACGGACCAGTTTTTAAATTCTCCTATTGAGCGGAAGACATCAAAGCCACCTAATCCTGGCCAACCGTCAGAACTGAAGTATAAAGTCCGGGAATCAAGATCATAATAAGGAGTGATTTCGTTTCCAATCGTATTTATTTTACTCCCCGCATTTTTGGGTGGTTCATAGATGTTCTTTTTGGGATTAAATTCTGTATACCAGATGTCATATCCGCCTTTTCCCCCGGGTCGGTCTGATACAAAATAAATTACTTCATTATTCGTCTTCGCGTTTGTACTTATTGTAGGTTGAGTGGATGTATAATCAGGATCATTAACCGGGTAATCGAGCATTCGTGGTTCCTGCCATTGATCATTTTCATTTTTGCTTACATATAAATTACAAATATTTTTATATTGCCAGTTTTTTCCGCAACGGGTAAAATACATTCTTTTACCATCCTTTGAAATACAGGCATTGCTGGTATTATGCTCACTCATATTAATTGGTCCTTCAAATGCACCGGCATCTTTCCAGATGTTATTTATTTTGACTGCTTTATAAAGTTTTCTTAATGGAACAGAAATTGAAGAATCACTTTTTTCATAGTAGGTTAAAGAATTTAGTTTCAATGAGCTATAAATAAAAGTATTTTGATTCAAAGGAAAAGGTGCTGATTCTTCGTTGGCCTTATTTATTGTCGTATCAAGATGGGTAATGGTAATGTCAAGTGTAGAATCAATAATACGTTGTGCGGAATAACAACCGCTGATGTTTATCGCGGCTAATTTTTTCAGCACTAATGCCTGATCATCCTTGTCTTTATATTCTTTTTTAAATTGTTCAAATAAAGATACCGCATCACTATATTGACCGAGTTGCATCATCATCAATGCTTGATAATACAAAGCTATCGGGTATTTAGTCTTATCGGCTTCATATACGAGCTGGTATTCATTTTTTGCCTTGACATAATTTCTGGACAACCGATACAGTTCAGCCAGTGTATATCCAGCATTTATTTTTTTTGGTTTCTTACTACAATAATATTCATAGAAATCAATAGCTGTATATATATCGCCGATACGTACGGCATTTTCACCAAATTTTTTGACTTGTCTTATTCTGTATTTTGACGGATCAACCTGTACCTGTGATTGAATCCTCATACTGATAAGCAATAGTAGCTGAATAAAAAAATATGGAATCAACCTGTCTCTCTTCATCTTTATAAATCTCTTCATTTCATTTAATAACGGTCGCAGGGAATGGTGAATTTATTAAATATAGTACTGATTTCGGTGTATACAAGTGATATTTCAAAAGCGCCGCGATAATTCGATGCCAGTTGAAGATTAGATACATTAATGTCGTAACTGATACCAATATCTATTTTATGGATATTCGCTCCAAAAATGAAAATTGCGGCATCTGCCTGCTGTGAAAAAGTATCTCTTATATATGTGCCAAACATCAGTGAGTTTAGATTAAATTTATTTGCCGGAATCTTGTAAGAAATATTTCCCCCATATAATTCCTCCAATACTGTAGTTTCTCTCGAGTATAATATTCGTGGAGTGATTGTGACTTTCTGTGTAAGGTAGAAATGACAAGCTGCGTGATAGTTTTGACGTATGTTCAGAGGTTGTTTTACCTGCGGATCAAAGCTCTCATTTGGCGTATTGATATTATTGAAAGCCAATCCGAATTCAGGCATATAGTTTCTGAATCTTCGATTCCATATTATTCCTGCGTTTACAATTGGAACATAAATTCTATTTCCAAAGTTATAAGCATCCGTTCCATATATCTGATTCCCATATCCGGATGAATATAATCCTGCATCTGAGTTGTAATCATATGGGAATGTCAAATCCTTGCTGTCGAATGATACCATCATCACACCTGCCTGAATGCCAATATGAAAACTATTATTTTTTATTATCTTATGCCAGGCTCCAGTGAAAATGGCTTGATTTGTTGTTAGTCCCAGGGTGCCTGATTTATCATTGACAAAAATTAATCCTGCACTGAATTTTTCATTATGAATATAATACTGCATATCGCCGCCAATTGCAATTGTATTGTATGGAGTAACTGTTATGCTGCGCCACTGGGTACGATCGTTATTAATAATACGCCAGTCACCGTCATAATTTCCCGTATTGGCAGGATTCAATAAAAGAGGAGAGGCATAAAACTGCGAAAAATGGATATCCTGTGCGTTGACAGCAGAATATATTATGCAAATCAAACCTGTTAAAAAGCCTTTAACCCATTGGTTCATTGTTGATAGGAGAATTTTCTATTAATGTATCTAAATATCTAACTAGATAGAAGTTTTAAATCATCAAATCTAAGCTATAAATTTAAAATTGGAAAGAATTACAGTATTTTTTTCATCAATTTTATTTATAATAATAAGAAGGTGATTAATGAGTTAAAAAAAATTAGTAAAATTGTAGTTTGCAAGAATAAAGTAAAAATGAAAGATGAACATCATTAGAGTTTAAATCTTTCTGATAGAATAAAAGAAAATACAAATATGAACCTGAAGCGGCTTTTAGCGACATTGATTCTTTGCAGTAGTTTTCAGTTGATTCTAAAATCTCAGGTAACAGCAGATTTTAAGATTCTGGTTGGACAAGGCTGTTCACCCTTGACAGCTATTTTCGAGAATACATCTGCCAAAGGAGTCGGAATAACGTATACGTGGGTATTTAGCGTGGGAAGCAGCCCGGTTATTCAAAGTTCTGATACCGTTTCTCAGATATACATCAATCCCGGAGTTTATATTGTTACTTTAACTGCTTCAAAGGGAACGCAGACCAGTACAAAGATTGATTCGGTCAGAGTATATAAAAATCCCATAGCTGGTTTCAAAGCCAATTTTACACAAGGATGTTTACCATTAACTGTTCAGTTTACGGATACTTCAACCCAGGGAGATGGAAAAATAACTGATTGGTACTGGGATTTCAATGACAACACCAGTTCAACACTGGCAGATCCTGTAAAAATTTATTACAATACTGGAACTTTTAGTGTGTATTTGAAAGTAACTGATGCCAATGGTTGTTCATCATACACTGAACCACAGAACTATATCACTCTGGTCAGTCAACCGGAAGTCAATTTCTCAGTCAACAAAAGTTTTTCCTGTGTGACCCCGCTTCCCGTAGTCTTTAAAAATCTTACAACAACTGCTCTGCCGTTATCATACCTGTGGAATTTTGGTGATGGAGATACTTCGACTGCTGTTTCCCCGACTCATATCTATACTCAGAAAGGAAACTTTTCAGTTAAACTGACTGCTACAAATTCTTTTCAATGTAGCGGTGCAAGTACTTATTCCAATTTAATAAATATCCCTGATATTGTCGCAGCTTTTGAACTGGTTCAAAATAGCCAACCGGTTACAGATACGGTATGTCCTAACCTGAATGTTACATTTACCAATAAATCAACGAGTGCCCAGTATAGCGAATGGATATTTGCTGATACAGTTTGTGTAGCTGATACAAATTCTGCATCATCAAATACATTCACTTATTCATTCAGAACACCGGGCAAATATGTTATTACTTTTGTTGCAGGACTTGAATATCCTTGCCCTGATACCATCCGGAAAACAATCATTGTTGAAAACAGCACTGCTTCATTCTCGTTTGAACCCAATTACACCTGTCAGCTTCCTTTCACGATTTTACTTACAAACACTTCTGTTAATGCTCTTTCATGGACTTGGTCCATGGGTGATTCATTGATAAACAACAATATTAAAAATTATTCTTTTACTTTTAGCAAAAACTATTTCCCAATAGATTCGTTTAAACACGACACGACACCTGAAAGGGTATACGCGGGGATTACAACAATATCACCTCATGGTTGTAAAAATACATACAAAGATACTATCCCGGTAACTTTCGACTTACCTGTGGCACGTTTCATGCCCGATAAAGTTAATGGCTGTATTCCTTTAACTGTCAATTTCAGGGATACCAGTAAATCAAGAGAATCAATCATATCACGAATATGGTTGTTTGGTGATGGCACTGAGCTTACGGGTAACGTTTCCGATACAAGTCATACGTACACTAAAGCTGGTGTGTTTAATGTAAAGCTTGTCATTATTAATCAAAGAGGCTGCTCCGACACTTCATATACCGTTCAGATAGCTGCCGGATCAGATTCATTACACCCTCAATTCTCTGTTTCACCATCAGCAGTTTGCGCCAACGATCCAATAACGTTCACGTATCTTGGGCCAACAACAAATATTAATTCATGGGATTATTTTTCACCTACTGCAGGCATACAAACTGCATGCACAAACAATCCCAATCCTACCTTATCAATCAAACCGGATACAATGGGATTTGCCGACATTACTTTAAGAGTCGGCTCTAACGGTTGTTTTTCCGATACTACCTTAAAGAATGCTATATATATAAGAGGACCTGTGGTATCTTTTACAGCACAGTTCAGCTGTGACAGTTCATACAGTTACAGCTTTACAGGAGATATATGTAATGCATCAAATTGGATCTGGAATTATGGTGATGGTAAAACAGATGCAAACAAGGTAAATACTTTTCATCAATATGCTTCATCGGGGAACTACCTGGTAAATTTATCCGCGACCAATGATACCACTCCTTGTACATCATCATTCACTCAACTTGTAAGAGTCAGGAAACCGGAAGCGGTGATAACTATAAAAGATACGGTGTGCATACAGAAGACAACATTATTCAGTGCTTCAAGTTCCAAAGATTATATTGATAGTTGTCATATGGATGCATTTATCTGGAATTTTGGAGATCAATCAAAACCTGTTCGAACCTATAAAATAGACACCACGCATACCTATTCATTGCCCAACGGTAATATCAGGGTGAAACTTACCGTGATAGCTGCAAACGGATGTAGAGATACTACTTTGAAATTAATATACGGGACAATGCCTAAAGCAACTTTTACAACCAATGTTACCAATGGGTGTTATTCTTCTTTCCCTGTAATATTTACAAATACCTTAAAGGATTCTTCAGTTGTTAAATGGACATGGTCTTTTGGAGATCTTACAACCGACAATAAAAGTGATACTACTGTAGTTCATACGTATAATTATATAAAAATGTCATCATCTGACACAATATTTACGACTCAGTTAAATGTAACAGATATGCACGGCTGTGCTGGTCAGACTTCATCAACAATTACCATGTTCAAGCCGGAGGCTGCTTTCAGTGCCAACCGTGTAAATATATGCAAGGACGATTCAGTTAATTTTTCGATGACAGATTCAAATCTGGATAGTGTAACGTGGAACTTTGGAGATGGAAGTCCAACACGGACTACATTATCTACATCAGACTCTCATACATACCTGAAAAGAGGTTCATTTAATGTTACGGCGACAGCTTATGAAAACGTTTGTAATGTATCGAATACTTTAACCGGATACATAAATGTTCAGGCTGCGTATGCTCAATACTCATTATCCGATACCATCAGCAATTGTTACCCGGTTACGATAAAGTTTAAACAGGTCAGTGTTCCTGATCCTATAATCGGTGGTAGTTGGTCTTTTGGGTATAACCACAATACTTCAAGCGGTTATTCCGATTCAGCAAGTTACACGTACATAATGCCTGGAACAGATACAACCGGATTATGGGTAGAGACTTCCAATGGTTGTAAGGACACTGCGCATATTATAATAACCATACACGGCCCCAGCGCCTCCTTCACTGATAGTCCTGAGCACATTTGTAAAGGAGATACTGTTCATTTTAAAATTACTTCTATGAAGAATGTAGTGAAGTTCCAATGGTTTTATGGCGATGGTTTATCTTCAGCTCTGAATGATAGTTCACCAAAACATGTATATTACAACTTCGGTAATTTTATTCCTACTCTTTCGATTGAAGACAATCAGGGTTGTAGCCCTCTGGTGAAAGAAGATACGATACAGATTTATAATGTAAAAGCTTTATTTAATATTGTAGATTCAGCCATTTGCCAGTATGTACCGGCGCAATTTATTAATAATTCCATTGATGTTACAAATTACAAATGGAATTTTGGAAATGGAGATTCCAGTACACAATTCAATCCGGGTAATATTAATTTCCCCAATCCCGGACATTACGTGATCCGGTTATCTGTAATCTCTGTAATCAGTGATAAAGAAGAATGTAAAGATACGACCACAGCTTCGTTGACATCCATCGAAAATCCATCTATTACGATGAGTAACGCTGACACTGTCTGTAATGGCAATGGCGCTATTATATCTGTAACCACTAATCCCATCAATACTGTTTACTGGTTACCGACAACAGGCTTGAGCAATGCTACAATGTTGAATCCTTTTGCCAAACCATCAAATACAACTAAATATACGGTTTATGTAACCAATACAGTTGGTTGTCAGGATTCCGGTTCAGTCATGCTCTATGTTGAGAACCAACCAACATTGGTATGTACAGTATATAAACAGGAGAATGAAAAATACACTCAGGATACAGCGCTGAACAATACAATTGTAATAGGTGATTCAATAAGGTTGATTACTCAGCTTACTGACAATAGCATGTATTACTCTCAATCCTATTCATGGTCGCCTGATACCGGGTTGAGTTGTAAAACCTGTTCTATGCCCTGGTTAATAGCTTTGCAGAACAATGTATATGTGGTAATCGTTAAAGATAAGTGTTTTCAGGAGACCTGCGATTTTAACCTGACAGTAAATCCTCTTTTCACTGTAGATATGCCAAAAGCCTTTCTGCCGTATGGAGAGGGAGCGAATTCAGTATTAACAGTGAGAGGAGCCGGTATAAAAGAACTGCTTGAATTTAAGATATACGACCGGTGGGGTGAACTGATGTTCAGTACCAATGATATCAATGAAGGCTGGGATGGTACATACAAAGGTGTGAAACAACCGATTGATTCTTATGTCTATTTCATTCGCGTTAAAATGTACAGGAATGATCAGGAAATAACCAAGAAAGGAAGTGTTACGATTTTGAGATGACAAGTCCATGTCAGCCTATAATCCTGGATGTCTGAATATCGGTTCTTCAGATACTATTCTTTTAAAGTTTTCGTTATACATTTGTTTCTATATTTTATGAAGCTGAGATTTCTGATTATGGTTTTATTTATCTTCATTGCTTTTTTTTCATGCAATAAAGAACAGATTCTTACTTCGCATTCCGTTAAACTTTCCTTTTCAAGTAACACCGTATTATTCGACACTGTATTTACAACAATTGGTACTGCCAACCAGATTCTGATGGTTTATAATAATTACAGCAGACCCATCGTTATCTCTTCCATAAAGCTTGCAGGAGGAGCCCGGTCTCCATACGAAATCAATGTTGACGGTGTTTCAGGAACATCATTCAGTGACCTTGAATTGATGACTAAGGACAGTTTGTATATTTTTATAGCAGTAAAGATTAATCCTACCAATTCCAATTCACCCTTACTGGTAAGTGATTCTCTTGAATTTATTACCAATGGCAACAATCAGAATGTTAAACTTATCGCTTTTGGTCAGGATGTGCATTTGTATAATGGAGCAACCTTGCCGGGGCAAATAACCTGGAATTATAACAAACCGTATCTTATATACAATAGCCTCACCGTGGATGATTTAACAATTAAAGCCGGTGTTAAAATATATTTACATTATAATGCAAATCTGATTGTTAATAAACATCTTTCCATACAAGGATCTTTAGATAGTCTTGTTAGTTTCTATGGCGACAGGTTAGATAATTACTATCAGGGCGCTCCGGGACAATGGGGTGAAATTTTAATATCTGCCGGTTGTAAAAATAATTATATTGATTATGCCGATATTGAAAATGGCGTTGTGGGACTTGAAGTAGGGAAAAGCAGCAGTGTTAATAGCAACCCTGATCTATTTATAAAAAACACAAAAGTCATAAATATGGCGTATTCGGCGCTGATCTCATATGGCGCTGTTATTAAAGCTGAAAATTGTGTGTTTGCTAATAGTAATTCATATCTTGTTGCTTTGACAAGAGGAGGCAATTATACATTCTATCATTGTACATTAGCTAACTCCGGAGTTATATCCATGACAAGACTTCTGCCTTCTTTATATATTTCCGATTTCATTCAGGACAGTAGTGCTGAATATGTTGGAAATTTAAAGAATTTTTATATGGCAAACAGTATTGTTTATGGTTCTTTTTCTAATGAGTTTGGAAAGGCATTTAGTAATCTGACAAATAGTCTCAATTATAAATTTGATCATTGTATTCTCAGATATTCCCAGGATATGTCTGATACCAATCACTTTAAAGGTATTGTGCCTAATAGTAACAATAACCCGCAATTCATATCCCCTTTTAATACCGGTTCTAATCAGAGTCTTAATTTTGAGTTGGATTCATCATCCAGCGCTTTAAAACAGGGTTTAATCAGAATTGCTGATACAGTTCCTGTTGATATCTTAAATAATTCACGCTTTGCAAACGGTTATCCGCCTGATCTGGGTGCATATGAAAGAACACAATAATAAAGACATGTTTGAAAAAGCATTCTTTTATCATTGTATGATGAATTGAAAATTAAATTAAAATAGTATTTTTGTCATAGAAAAAAATAAATTAATGAGAAAGATCTGCTTTTTTTTATTTGGTTTAATTATAAGTATCACTATCAAAGCTCAGGAACTTTATGAAATATTTCATTTTGATAGTTGTATAAATTCCATTTATAAAGAATCAAATCCAAAAATATCACCTGATGGTAAAACCCTCTATTTTACCCGTCAGGGAGATCCTGAAAACACTTATTATTCAAGAGAACCCAATTGTCAGGATATTTGGGTTAGCGAGAAAGATGATAGCGGAAAATGGTCGAAAGCCAGGCATATGTCAAAGCCTTTTAATCAATGGTATTTTAATAACGTCTATAATATTTCTTCTGATGGCAGCAGACTCCTCATTAAAGGTGGATATGAGAATGGGAAATGGAAAGAAAATGGATTTTCATATGTCTATAAAACATCTAAAGGCTGGACTTCCCCTGTTAAGATCAATATTAGGGATTTTGTGGAGATGGATAAAGGAAATTATGACGGAGCCTCTGTTTCTATTGACGGTAAAGTAATGTTTTTGTATTTTAGTGAAAAAACCGGTGGAGAAGATATGGATATTTATGTAAGCTTTATGATTGACAGCATGAACTGGACAAGACCCCAAAAATTAGAACCACCTGTTAATTCAATTGAAGACGAAATTACACCTTTCATAGATCCGGATAACCGGACTTTGTATTTTGCAAGTGATAGGAATTCAAATAATTACGATATATATTACTGTATCAGATTAGATGATACATGGCTGAAATGGTCTGAACCATTTACTATGGGCAGGGTTATTAATACCGTAGGTTATGAAGCTTTTTTTTCCACGGATACTGCCGGAGTTTATGCATATTATGTTACAGATAAAAATGCTATAGGGGAATCAGATATTGTAAAAATTAAAATTAAGGAACCTGTTATACATGTGCCCATGTTCACTTTGAATGGCATAGTAAAGGATATAAAGACAAATATACCTGTTAAGGCAATTATAAAATATAGAATTTTACCTGATGGCTCCGATTCAATAACAAGCAATGACGAAAATAATGGAGAGTATAAAATTTTATTACATCATGGTGTAAAGTATGAATTTGTTATCAATACATCCGGTTATCAAACCTATACAACTCAGATAGATCTATCGAAAATACCTAAATTGAAGCAAGAAACCATAGATTTTTATTTAACAAATGAAGAAAAGGTTCAATTTGATTCCACTTTAGTTTTGTCAGGGAAGGTTATCAATATAAATTCCATACAGACAATTGAAGCCAATGTTACGATTACTGATGTTTCGGATAATTCAAAAATCAATAATTCAATGTCAGGTAAAGATGGATTTTCGGTACATTTATTAAAAGGTAAAACTTATCAGATTTATGTGAAGGCGAATGGATTTATTGATTATTCCGATAGTATTAATGTTAAATTGATTGATAATAAAGAAGTTACACGTAATATAATGCTATCCCCGATTGAGGTTGGAAAAACTGTGGTATTGAATAATATCTTTTTTGATTTTGATAAAACAACATTAAAACCTGAATCCTATATTGAATTAGATAAGGTTGTGAAATTACTGAATGAAAATCCGGGTATGAAAATTGAAATTGCAGGGCATACCGATAATGTTGGCTCAGATGTTATCAATTTAAGATTCTCGTCCGATAGAGCTTCTGCAGTAAAAGATTACATTGTTTCAAAAGGAATTTCAAGTGAAAGAATTATTGCGAAAGGATATGGTCCAACCAAACCGATTTCTTCCAATGACAGCGAAGAGGGACGCAGACAAAACAGAAGGGTTGAATTCACAATCCTGAAAAAATAATATAACTTACCATAAATCAGATAATTAAGAATAAACATAAGTTCTGATTTTATATTTTCATTGACCAAGTGATGTTTTTGTTATGTCAATATTCAAAATAGAGTGACAGATATATATGTATATTTTTGAATATTAGGGTTTTTATTATTATTATTGTAATGATAAAAAGAGGATAAATGATAAACCTATATTAAAAATTTACGTAAAATACTTTTAACATAGGTAATAAGGAATTATATACATGAATAAACGACTACTCTTAAGTTGTTATTTTATTCTGGAGCACATAAAAAAATATATGTTTTATTTTTTTATGGTGGTAGTTATCCTTGTTTCTCAGCTTTCAACTGATTCGCTATTTGCAGCAAATAAATACATTCAGAATAATACATCTTGGAATACGCCTTTTGCATGGTGGACTTTACCTGCTGGTGGAATTAATACTACAGCGCCCCTGGCTGGAGATAATGTTTTTACCAATGGTTTTGTGTTAACGGTTGATGGTAATTATTCATGTAATAATATAACGGTAACAGATTTAGCGGGCGCTCTAACAATAGCTGCCGGAGATATCTTAACGGTTTATGGTACTATTACAGGTACCGGTGTGATGGTAAATGATTGTTTTGCAGGTTCAGGTTCAGGTAGAATTATTTTTAAAACAACAACACTTCTTGGACCAATATTAAATAATTTATCGGGTGCTCCAAGTTTTGACGGATTTGTTGTTATTGATCCCGGTGCAGGAAATACTGTGACTTCCAATAGTAATATTCAGATAAGCAGTACGGGAGCTATCATTATAAACTCAGGGACTGTTAATAACGCATCAAATTTTAATTTTTTATCCAATGCGAATAATGTAGGATCTTTAACTGTTAATTCCGGAGCCTCTCTTATCCTCACAACCCCAAATGAAATAACTTGTGCTGTTGGAGGTGGACGAATGGCTAATGTTATTATTAATGGCTATTTGTCATTAGGAGATGGTTCTAAAATTGATGCTACAAATATCACTGTTGGATTAACCGGT
>Ga0182030_10007694_pt1 | contig 22439 bp, 26 predicted proteins | sample 812S3MmetaG_FD_121299 | JGI IMG/M metagenome (GOLD analysis project Ga0182030, IMG submission 121299) | Permafrost microbial communities from Stordalen Mire, Sweden - 812S3M metaG (Illumina Assembly) | ecosystem: Environmental > Terrestrial > Soil > Wetlands > Permafrost | place: Sweden... | reverse complement strand
GTTCTCGAGAGAGCCGGAGTAGGGTGCCGGAAGATGGTTGGTGGCGGCAGAGAGAGAGGCGTGCAGAAGGTAGCCGTGGGCGGCGTGGATTTCAATTGCCTGGGTAGTGGTGTTAGAAAGCAACTGAGGAAAGGAGATGAAAACCTACGTCAAAGCCAGCTTTCAGAGCTCGTTGAACGGCGAAGAGAAAGGATTGCTTGAAAGAATAGATATCTTCCAAGGTCATGGTGTGTGGAATGCACGTGTGCCCGTCAAATGGAACATCATTTGTGCTCATTACTTTGTCAGGCCAGCCGCCGACCTAAATACTATCAGCAGGCCTCTCTATTTGTAGGAAATCGGAGACGACATACCTCTGCAGTAGCAGCAGCCTTCCGATCAATCCACGGCGCCACCGTACTAGCCTTCCGCCCCGCATGAGCCAACTGAATAGCAATATGCTGGTTCTGACTATGCGCAAACTCGACAATCCTTCTCAAAGGCTCAATCTGGCTATCTTTCCAAAGCCCAGAATCTTCGGGTGTGATACGCCCCTCTGGGACTACAGCGGTGGCTTCAACGATGGTGAGACCTGGACCTCGCTGCATGATCCCGCCCAGATGAGTGAGGTGCCAATCGGTAAGATGACCGTCCTGGGCTGAATATTGACACATTGGGGAGACGATTATACGATTCTGGAGCTGGAGACCGCGGAGTTGAAGAGGTTGGAAAACCCTTGGAATGGGCTTGGTGTCGTCTTTATGGGTGATGGCTGTCCCGGCAGGAATCTTCTGGCAAGGTGTGAAATAGGATATCTGGGGATGGTCATCAGTAGTCTGGTGGATCTGGATATGTCGATGACGATGTACCTTGGGTGCGGGGGTATTTATGAGAGGGTGCTCGTGATGGTGGGACTTAGCTGCTGAATGTTCAATGATGGGCTTGGGGGTCGAGGTCCCATTGACCCGGAGGGTAGATGGGCAGACGTGATCTCCCATGGTTGCAAATGAATAAAAAGAATTATAGTTGTGGAACTGGATTTGGAATACTGAGAGCTGAGGTTGAAGATGTCTTTGTGAGTTGATACCTAGGACGACTATATATAGAGAATATCGAATGACATTGGGAATGAAAGCTCCCGGGCTCCCGCAGATATTATCAAGCCATTGACCATCATTTTGCTTGCCGTCATGCCGATAGTACAAGGGACCCACAATGCAAGGTGATTAATCACCTTGCAACCTTAAATTCGCCGTGGTCTCGTGGAGAGACAGGGGTTGGCGGCGAGGATTTCACGCTCATTGGTGGAAGCAAGACACGGCGAACTTCTCGCCGCAACACCATCGATTGCGATTTAGATATATCGATTCCGAAGGGCTTGGAATTTTTGCCGCTGAGAAATCCTAGCTTAGAAACAGGGGTGGGATTATGAAGATCTCCTTTTTATAAGAGGAGAAGAAGAAGTAGCCTAAGATGCGGAAGACGGACGAGAGAGGCAGAGCACCAACACAGAATTATCATCCTCAGCGCTTGCAGCATCATAGATTATAGTTCTTATAGGATAAAGCATTCTCAATCAATTCATTCTTCAAAGTTCTCTATACAATGTCTGTTCCGAGGGTCTTCGTAGCTGGATTTTCCTGCTACTTCGGTAGCCACACTATGATGCGCATCCTCGAAAAGCACCCTGAATGGAACACTGTCGTGCTGGTTCAGAACAAATAGCAAGAGAAGATTGCACTCACTCGGTTCCCAGAAATTGAAACCGTGGTTGAAAATTTGGATAACAAAGAGCTGATGATCGTGGAAGCATCCAAAGCAGAATGTTGTGCTTCGTATGTCATTGACATCAGCAGCTATACCGGCATTTTGAGAAATTGATCAAATATCGTGGCAGAAACTGCATCAGCAAATCACATTCCCGGTGTCTTGGTCCTCATTAAGGGTCTAAGTCGCAAGAAGCCATCTCCCGGTTCATTCATGTGGGCGGAACAGGCATGCTTCATGATGTGTCGAAACGGATTTGGTATGGTTTAATACACAAGAAGCGCATAATATCGAGCTCAAAAGCAAATTGAAATTGTGTTATAGTGATATTCGGATCCTGATTCACCACTATTTACTACACCGTTGTGCAACATGTTGATCCAACTTCGACAGAACGTTAACAGTGAGAGAGCCACCCATAATATGAACGCTGGGTTTGCGAGCGATGTGGCAATGGATTTTGGGCAATCGGCACAAGTCGAATTCGATGTTTTTTGGCGACTCGCTTTCATATTAAGATATGCAAGACCTACCATGGTATGGATACTTGCCTCTTATCATTGAGCAGAAACTAATGTTCGGCCTCGTACAGGCTAAACGCTCAAACGCCACTATTTTGACGCATAGTTTGCGAGATAGTAGGTACACATGTAACCTAGGGTTCGAGCAAAATATTTATTCTCCATAAGGTATTTCTTTAAAGGGTTTATATCTCCATGGCCCAAGAGACCAAAAAATGAGGGGGGACTGTTACATGTTTTGTGCCTAGCGGGTCTTGGATGATCAGAACAATTTGAGCCAAGCAGAGGGGTAGTGTGGCGGCGACGAAAGAGTGATCTTAAAACACATACTAGCAAAGCGGCAATGTAGTCATTGATATTTCGTGGAGCCTTTTAAAAAATAATGGAACATAGTCTATACAAAGTAGGAAGGAAACTTATAACATGAAACAGCGAAACAATCTATAACATCAAGGAAATAGCCATGCTCAACCAGCAGTACAGCCGATCCCACCACCTTCCTCATAGCACCTGCTTACTTACGAAGCATATCCAGTAATCCAAACCTCAAATCAAACCTCCGCTCACGAAGCACCGGCAAGAACCCCAATCATAACCAACATCTGCAACCCCCTCGATCTATCAGCCTCCTTCTTCAACATCAACAACAGCGTAATCATAACCCCATTCCTGGCGTCCATCCTTTTCGTCCCCGCCATCCTTGTGCCATCCCCTCTAACCAGCTGTGCAATCTTAACCCTCTCCTCAGCCTTCACCCTTACCCTTCCCAATCACTTTTTCAGAATTAAAAATTATGCACCTCTCCCCCATCATTACTCTCACCATTAGCCTTTCTCTCACCCCTCCCCCCATACCTATACTCAAACACTCCCCATTCTAAACTTTCAAACCTCACTGCGCGTGTAGTAAAACATTTCTTAACCATGTTAAACATATTAGCCGCAAGTTCATCACCAGCTCCTGTTCTTATTACAGGTGGATGAAAGGGTTCAAAGTAATAAGTGGTTGTGGCGATGGGGGTGTAGGTTTCGTGGAATGCGTAGATGAGTTGGGAGGTGCCGGTGCAGCGATTATAACTTTTAGGTAGAGAGAACCACTCGTCAAATGCGGAATAAAGCATGGTACTTTTATTCTTCCAAACACAGTTCCAAGAGCACCCAGATGTTCGCTGAAGTGGAAATCGATTGTGCAAAAAGAAACGTATACTCCAGGAACTTTCCTCGTCGCCAACGACTCTCCGTCTATGTCTAGTCCGTCAACTCCTCGAACTTCAGCGGAACAGTACGCTCAGCCACTCCTCTCTCAATCTGCATCGGCCACTCATAGTAATCCCTAAAATCAGGATTAATCCTCTTATGCAACGCTGTCAACCAAATAGCAGTAGTTCCCCTCCCAGGTGATGTCGCTGCCCTTCTCCCCTGCGAATTCAACGTGATGGGAGTCATAATCAACTGAAGTGCAGCAAAATGGGACTGTAGGAGCTTCCCAGCTTCGTTTGTGGGGTGGACAAAGGTCGCGAATTCAGCGTGAGACATGAAGTAGCTGAAGAGTCCGTAAATTTTGGCGAGGTTGCTGTATGCTAAACACATTAGCTCCAGAAGATTTGGATGAGGGGCGAAAGATGTACCGTCGGATGAGGAAGTGAACAAAGCTCGGGCGGCAGAAAGAAGATGCCCGAAATACTCTATCTCTTTTGAATTCTTGATGAGAGGACCGAGCTTCTCTAACGACCTGCAAGCAGCACGTGCTAGATCTGGGTCTATCAACTGAGCATCCTTGAGCTCAGATTGAACAATCTCTGTTTGGTTAAACATGTTCTTGAACAAAAAATTGATCCCGTTTTCCCCCATATGTATAGCGACAGCAATTACACCGCGAATAAAAGTCATATATTCGATTAAACCATCTTCTATCATGACGGATTGGAAGAGAAGAGAGAAGCAGGCACCTATCATGGCATTGGACATTTCAAGCGAGACAGAACCCTGGGTGATGGCCTGGTTGAAGGAAGTTATTGCTTTTACGCGGTATGTTAGAGCGGTGCGGGTGAGCTCTTTGCTGGGTGGGGTAGTGTTTGCGAGGTCTTGCGCCGCGAGCGCGAGCATTGAGTGGAGGAGGAAGTCATACTGTCATCATTAGCTCAAAGTGGGAGATTTACGAAAAGAGGCTGGAATGCCTACATCAGAGGCTAGACTCGGGATTTCATGTGTCCAGACGGAGTCGTTTCCGACTGGATGGTGCGGATATGCAGTCTGAATGAAGTGATTGAATAACCTAAAATCCTGCATGGTAAACACCGGCATTTCGGCCTGTAGTGCTACTGGCACTGAAACAGGAGTCGCATTTCGTATAATGGTACCGAATTTGGTTTTTGGTTTGGCCTGTGGAACTTGACAGATCATCTGGATGTCAGGCCATTCGCAATTCAGGCCGCGATGACTACAGTAATCACACGATGGACGATTTTCTTTGCACTTCCTTACATTCAGCTTTATTCTTGCTCTTCTAGTGAGAGTTGGTTTCACACCTTGATCCGTGCTTTTTTGCAATTATAGCACCCTCGACGTGATTTACTATGGCCTTTTCTCCCTCTCCTTTGCAGCCGAGCTTTCTCGTGGTCATCGACAATAGTTTCAGACTGATTCGTTGATGGTACCTGGAGCAGGAAATTCCCAGATGCTACCAGCGGCGCATCGATAGAATATGCCGGTGGCTCAAAGCCTAATGTCTGCGTCGAGCTCGAGCTTGGGGGGTGAGCTGGGTTCATTGTGAATTTTGGATGGAAGAGATTCTCTTCTTTGTCTTCTCGATTGGCATTTCTTGAAACCTACAATTTGATTCATTTCTGTGAATATCTTCTGAGAAGGAAGGATACACTGGATGCCTGGTATCCCCGTTTGGGGCTGTGCAGGGCCAAAGACAGGGGTCGTTGGACGGAGGCAGAAATCTCCACCGGCAGTTATATCACGTGCTTTAAGGGTTTTTAGAAAGTCGCCATCATCGCGTGCTACTACCTCTCATCATAATACTCCCACAGCTGGATCTCCTGACCATTTCTATATAAGAAGTCTCCCTTGGCCCTCCTACCAAGTCTGAAATCTGCTCCAATCCGAATTTGTGTTACGAGTCCGAGAACACGCCACACATTCACCCAACCGACGATGGAAACACCAGATGAACTCTGTACAGCCTGTTCTAAAATCGACTTATTTTCTCTGTTCACCGGACCTCGCTATTTTCCTGGGGATGGATTTGAATACAATGTTTCGATCCCTCTAGGTACTCTTGCCGAGGTTAATGCCAACATCAGATGCCCATTTTGCCGTCTTCTACATCACGACCTCTACGACACGGGCTATAGCAACTATTGGTTGGAGGAGGGTCATACCTTTGATACTTTGAAGGCCAGAGTTCATGTTCATCCGATCCGAGCGGACTACGATGAGGAGATGAGATATACCAACGAGAAGACTAGAGACATGGTAGCTACCAAATTGAAATTACGCTTACACCCAATTGGAGAATTATCGGAACGAGAGAAGGACTTGATTTTGCATCATGAACGAGGAAATGGTATTCAATTATTGTCGCCCGACATTGATCCTGTAAGACCTTTGTTGAATGGGTTTCAGGCTACAACTTCAAGCAAAAGCCTTGAATTGCTTCAAAAGTGGGTAAACACTTGCATCGAATCACACACGTTTGAGTCAGAAGGGGGCCCTTGTTGTCGGCCAAATTTACACAATACCGGCTCCGAGTATGGCATTCGCGTTATTGACGTCGAGCATCGCACGATTGTAGAGAAGAATGCAGAAGATATCGATTATTCTGCATTGAGTTATGTCTGGGGTAACGATGATAGAGAAGATATCAAACTTCACGGTCAACACGGAGCAAAGACAGATAGCATCAAAAGTCCTTCTTCTGAGCTTCCTTCGAAGATCCCAAAGATGGTCGAAGACGCAATTCTAGTCTGCAGGAAGATTTCTATCCCATATTTATGGGTCGATCGTTACTGCATAGATCAAGATAATCTGGTCAGGAAAGGGTTAGAGATAGAAGGTATGGGTTACCGGTACCTCTATGCCAAAATCACCCTCATTGCAGGCATGGGACCAGAGGCCGGGCTATTGCTAGACGCGGGATTGTTGCATGCATCCGGGCCAAGCGACATAGGAAGACTCCAGAGGATCGAGACAATCCAGGGGCGCAAATATATTACTGCCCTGCCAAGTATCGGAAGTCAAATCCGGGCTTCGCAATGGGTCCATCGAGCATGGACAATGCAGGAAGGTCAGTTCGCAATTCGTTGTGCCTTCTTTGGTGGATATGACATTTCATTTCTCTGCGGGTCAGGCCAATGGAGGGAATCCTTGCATTCCGGCCGGTATGGCCACGAGGCCGATATTTCAGATCTTGAGACGGCTTGTCAAGGATATAATGTTCTGTCATGGTTTAGCTGGCTAAACACCGACTCTTGGGATTTTGCAGACTACAGCTCCTTATTAGAGTCCTATTCCCCAAGACAGCTATCCTTCGAATCTGACATGCTGAATGCCGTAACCGGCTGTCTCAATTTGATCGGAGACAAAAAAAGGGTGTCTTTTATACACGGACTACCAACAGTAGATTTCCACTATGCCCTTCTCTGGACAAACGAGTACGACAGACCTCGCGAGGGATTCCCAAGTTGGTCATGGGCAGGATGGCATTCTCTGCAAAACAGCCATGATATCTACCCTCTTGGCAGCGGAACTTGCTCTTTAATAGATGACGGGCATAGCAATTTCAAAACAGTAGGGCCAGTTTGTCGAGATGTCGAACTGCAAGGCCTATACATAGAACTCACAGAAAGACCACACCGCAATAATAAATGCTCCCAGCGCTTTGCAGATATCAGATTCCCCTCTTATGAAACTGATACACTTCTCACCATTTCCTCTGAATTAGCGCACTTCAACCTCGAGATATTTCCCTGTGATCCAGCGCCCAGACGCGTTTTCCAATCACCTTATTTGGAAGTCCCTCATGATTTCGATTCCACGATTCCTTCTAGCACCAATACATCCTGGGAACCCAGCTCAGAATACCTAACCCCATTGTATCGCCTCCGTATCCGGGATGATCATGATAACATCCACACACCCCATTATCCTCGCTGGTACGACAACTGGCCACCCTTCCTACTCAGTCTTCCCAGAACCCTGCGCGGAGAAACTCTCTCCTGGCTTTTGAAAGATGGGATTGAGTTGGTGATGATTCTGGAAGTCAGATTGTTAGAAGGGGAGGATACTTTGGAGCCTTTCCATCTGGTTTTGTGTTTGGGGCTTGATAGAAGAGGGGAGGTGGCAAGGAGATGTGGGGTATTTTGTCTGCCAAAGGAGATTTGGGATAGGGCAGGTCCGAAACTAGGGACGATTGTATTGGGTTAGAGATGGGGATGAGGTCCGAGACACACGTCATGGCCCAACCCATAGAAGTAGGATAGCTAAGATTTCGTTTCCATCGCTTCGATGTGAACAAGCAAGACGCTTATAGAAAAGACCAAAGACCCACAGATAAACAAGTCACCAGCGCTCTCCAACAGACAACAGAAAAAGGACCTTCCTTTAACCACAGCCTGACAACTCTCAATCGCCACATCCTCCTCCAGGAGGTGATCAAGTATACCCGCTACCCCATCCCATCAAGATACCACATCCTCGTTTTGTCTTCAATTACGCCCGCCAAACCGCAGCCCTAGCACTAGGCAATACTATTTTCTATCTAGCTCTCGTCAACATCCTCACATCTTCCCCAGCCCAACAAATCGACCCCAACTAGGCGATATCTTTACAGCATTCACCTTCGCGAATTTGAATTCTTCCATAGACTTTAGATATGTCGTGAAAGAAGGTACCATCCTCCGCACCGTAGGTCTGGCGTATCGTGGTCCACGATACTGTACTTACTGTCAGACGAGGCCCTTGGGTTTTGTCTTTATCCGGCAAGGTGCTTCAGCTGGTGAAAGAATTTGTTTGCGAGGCTCACAGGTGATGAGTGGTAACGTGGAAATGGTATAAATATATGCGATTTAATATTTTGAAAATCCTAGAGGGGGATAATAACGAAATAATAAAGGACTTATATTGTGACCGAAAGCCACTGTCTATCAAAAAATAAAACTTCAGACTTAAGTCACATTAAGAACTGCGAAACGCTTCGTAAGATAGCCATTCTCAAGGAGAGATACATAAAAGCGTTGCCAACATATCCTTTGAAACTCCCTAAATTTCATATCATTTCCATCAAAATTTCCCCCTATTCCCTGTCACTTCTTAGCCTAATCTAGTGCACCCAAGAATTAGATGAGCTGGATGTCTTTCACTTTTGGCTGTAGCTTCAGATAATCCGCTTCATACATCATAACAATGCCAACACGCTCCGCCACATCACCCGTCCATTCAATCAACATAAGGATGAAAAGACTCCATTTCCAGTCGGATTCGCTCTCCGAATCCTCCCTCCTTGACGACCTATATCCATATGGGTTGAAACTTGTATTAAGATGTGGTTTTCTCCCTGTGAGACTTGGGAGGCTATTTGGGCCCGATCTATCAGGGCTTGATATATTCCGAAAGAGCAATATGAGCTCCATATCTGAATTAAGACAGAAAGATTCGGGCCAGTCCATAGATCCCAGAAATATACCATGTGATATTGATTCCGTATCAACCAGGTCAAAACCAACTGTTCCTGAAACCCAAATCTGAAAATTTTGGCGACGCAAAGACAAACCTATGGGAGTTGCCGAGTAGGTCTGAAAATGTAAGATTGGACGTGATGTATAGGAACGGCTTTGATTGGAGTCTTGCGCGAAATTGAGGGTGCTTCTCGGACGTTCTTGCCCTGAGAAATTGACCATGGCACTTCTATCGATGAGGCGATACCCGCTGGTATCTTCAACATGGAAAGAGGAGATCTCGGGATGAATGACGAAATTAAGATACCCAAGATAGTCTTCTGTATTATCGGACAAATTATAATACTCCAAGTAGGACACTTTGCCCTTCCAGGCAGCCCAGGACCAAGAGGGGAAAGTTTGTCCCGTGATCTCATTTTGTCTGCGCACCAAAGAATTATCGCCGGGAAACCACAAAAGAGCGACATCGAATATGCTTTCTGGAAGGCCGTAAATAAATGAGCCCCCGCAGCGGTGTTGCAGTATAGCCGACAGTCCAGAAAAGGCATTGATTATGTCCTTCTCATAGGAGAGCTTCCGGGTAGTGTATCTCTGTAAGAGCCAAACATAGTTTCTAAATCCTTGTTCCCATGTCCAAGTGCCATTCTGTGTCTCTGGCCACTTGGGTCTGTCTGCCTCTCCTAAGCCAAAGATCTCAGTCAAACCGTCTTCACGAATCGGATTGGACAAAGTGGAACATGTAAAATACGCTTGGAAGTCTGTGAGATAAAGACACCGTTTGGATAATAAACGCTCCTGGAATGTCCAGCCTCGCTCTTCGTAGACTGAAGAATCGAGAAGTTCTCCCAGCTGGGGTGGGATACTCGCAAAGCCATAATTTGGGTCTACCTTGGCGAAAGCCCGAATTGGAGACCGTGACCCTTGACTGACTCCAGGTAGTTTTGATTCAGAGTTTTGACTCGAAAGAGCTACAATTGTCAAATGTGCTTGGCTATAGATAGCATCCATCTGCATAATTTGACCATGTTTGGCAGTGATGTCGTCTTGAACGATGCACAGAGCACTAAAATTGTTAGCTAGAAGTACCCCCATGAGTAATGTTGAAAGTTTTCTTAGAAGCCATAATTACTTACTCTATCCAGAGGTACCTAAATCCAAGTGATTTAACCAAAGACATGGCATCCGCAAACAATTGTGGAAGTCGAAAGTCGGAACCGCCGATTGCTCCACGCCGTTGTAAACTTCCAAAGTTATCATTCGATGTCTGCAGCTTTTGTGTACCACCCGATACATAGCTCAAAGCTAAGTAGATATCCGAAGAGCTCCCTCGGACGAGCCTTTTCTCCTCCACATCAATGAACAGCAAATCAAGAGGTTTGGATAGCCGTTCTCCTTGAGAGTTCCCGTGGCAGCCTTGATGGGACATAATACAAACTTGAAGCCAGCGTTGAGCCATTCCGATATCAAGTTGGCGGGAGTTGTCAAAAGATACGTGAGGTGGTTCAGAGAAAGAAAGATTCATGTGCTGCTTCAAGTCGGGAAGATGGCCCAATCCTTCACAATATGCCCTCTTCTGTGACAGCATTGACAAATGGAAAGGTTGCAATCTTCCTAGGAAATGTTCCCTAAGGTACACACCATAACCGTTTAGCCAATTTCCAATTCTTAAGTGTTCCTGAGATTTCCAAGCATCTCGAAATCTGGGATGCCGTAGAATCAGGCTGGACGTGATGACACATATTGCGCAACTTGTCCTCGACAATACGTCTATTACAGGCTCACGGCTGGAGAAGTGGCTGGATCTATTTTCATACTCGCTGAGATATTGTTGATCATTATCTGCTATCCGCACAAGCTCTGAGCATGGATTGTGGTCAGGCAGCACTGCTTCTTCTTCAAGTTGTTCATCTTGGGAAGAGTTCAGCAGGAATTTTTCCGGATGGCCAAGAGAACCTTTTGAGGCCTGATCGCTGCTCATTTTCACTGGCCAATGGACAGGCGATCTCGATGAGTTGGTGGCGATGCCTTCGGATGAATCTGGAGTAGCTTCAGAACGGGATTAGTCTGCCTAAGGCTGAATGAACGTGATCGGGTATCGACCACGATGCCTTCAACTCTAAGCAAGCTTAGAGTTGAAGGGTCATGCGAGGAGAAAAGCCAACACTGCCCTGGTCGAACTTGACGCTGATTAGCTATAGCATCACATGATATACCGCCTTCTACTTTGAATATATTTTGCCATTTACCTTAAGGGCCTTCGGCCCCCATCCACCGCCCAGCCGAAGGCCCCCCGTTCTAGTAGTATCTAAATACCTATTTGAAGTAGTAAGAAAGTTGAAGGCTAGGTTGTGTGCTCGCAGCATACCCTGTATCCATTCTGCTTAATGTCACGTGCTTATGGACGAAAGGCTGCGTCCATCAAGCTTCTTGCCCAAACAGTGGCGCACGGGAAAAGGATGATCATTTTGAAGCTAGAAGACTTGATATGTGGGGATTTGACATTCATTTGCTAAAGTTAAATTTAGAACATCCAATCTTCCACCAAGAAACCGATGTGCGTCGCCACTAACAGTATACATCTCCCTATCATACAATAATTTAAACCCCCCCGAAACCCCAAAAGCTTTGCTTCCATGGTATCATATTGCGTCGCTAAATAAAATACAACCACTTAAATCCCTGTCCGATCTTCAGGCCCTTGCCACCACCCACTCCTCCGATACTCGAAATCCCTCGGCTCATCCCTCGCCGGCCGTCTCCTCGGCAGCTCCTCCCTCAGATCTGTGAAATCCCACGCAGGCTCCCTAGCCGGTCTCCTGCGTGGCTGCTCAGGCACCTCCCACGGATCTTCTCTCGCGGGCCTCCTTCTCGGCGGCTCAGGTACTTCCACAACTGGAGTCCGGGGTGCCCTCGCTGGAACCGGCAACGATTTGATGAATCCGCCAACTGGTTTCTCCCATTGATTCTTAGTCTCGTCCCATTGATTGACATATAGAATTTTGCCGGAGACGATGGTCTCAGCCCAGCTATTCTTCATGTGCTCGGTGTACTTCTCAAATTTCTTTTCGTTGACGACGATATCATCTTCTTTCTTCTTTTTCTCTTCCGTCTTCTTCTTTTCCGGTTTCGGTTCAGGTTTCTTTTCAGCTGGTTTCTTCTCAACCGGTTTTTGGAGGCGTTGGCTGAGAGTTTCTAAGGTATCGGAAACGCTCTCTTCGATTCTTTGGACGGTTCGTAACATATCTCTGAAGCCGGGTAGGCCGTCAAACCGTCTACTGGCGATGTCATCTAGTCTTTGCTCGATTCCGAGCTCGAGCTCTTTGATGTTGGCTTTGATGGCGCGGCGGGCGATGTCGTCGCCGAGGTCCATTCGTGAACCGATGAGTTTTCGCAGTGTCTTGAATTGGATGGAGATGGCGTTGGCGCTGGAACTGAATCCGGCTTGCAGTCGGTCAAGTGAATCGTGTTTATTGCCCGTCCGGCGATTTTGGACGATCGCATCGCAAAGTTCATAACATCTGGTGAAGTCGGAAACCAATTGGGTGATGTGCTGATTCAAAGCAGTCGACGACATGGTCGCGGTTGAATAGTAGTAGTTGTTGTAATAGGGACACACTTTGATAGTTTGTATGAAGACCCAAGCTCTAAGATTCCCGTGTAATGTTTATAAATTTGTACGGTCAATGGTATGAAAGGAAGAATCAATTGATCAATGAAGGTGCTGGCTTCTTAAATATCGATTGCATACATAATTCACCAGCTCGGTGAAGGGAATAGTAAATGTGAATTAGGGGGGGCATGAATGCCCTGCCTCAGCCACCACGGTGAGACATGAAAGAATGGTGTGGGGATTGTGCAGGGCATTTTGGTGGCATTTTGGAATTTTGGGGGCCAGGACTTAGGCCACCTTGTGGCTGTGAGTCAAATGATCGCAAATCAATCCAGAGTCGACCATTCAATTGACCACTTCACTTAAAGAAATCATCATGATCAGTAGAAATTGCAAATGTGGATCTCTCCTGATCTCATCCGTCGCTGCTGCCTTCGACGATTGCTGAAAATCGTGTTCGAAACCATTGAGAATTGATAGTTTAGCATGGTCTAGAGTCATTGTGAATGCGGTCACCGGCGATAGTGCGACGGGCGCCTAATTCTAAGTTGTGGATAGAGTCGGAGGAACTATTGCGAGAACAGCTTTGATCGGAGCAATACGCTTCAGACCGGGTTCGTCGAGGCTCTTTGGATGGCATACAGCGAGGCAGAATCGGTTTCTGTTGAGGGTGGTGAGAGGGCATTGGATGACCGAGGCAGTGCAAACGTCGCAGCCACCATGGATTGGCCGTAAGACGAACTAAAAAGGAAAATCACGTGGCTAAACGCCACTTCTCAGCCCTTTTCGTTCCCTCGTCGTCATCTCCACAATTTATGCGCAGCTGCTGATTGGAGCTTGGCAAGAAGAGGGCTGAGAAAGGGCATCCCAATGAGCATAATGACACACGCGTGTACCAAAGCCAGATTGCTAATAAATCCTTCGGAACCGCGCGGATCTAGAACTCTTCACACCCTCTTCTTCAACGTCGCTCAACTGACTTCTCTTCCAGTCATGGGACAGTCCTACCTAGGTCTTGGCCTCAGCCTCGGCCTCACGTACAAGAAGTCCTGGAAAGCTGGAAGTTCAATTACTTGACATTACGATCGCATACCAAATACCTATGGATTTCCAAATCCTATTCCCAGTGATCATGCTTACTATTCTATTAGACTAATTCTCACTAGCTGCTTATTACCTATAGGTAAGGTAATTAAAGATCTAAATTGTCACGTGCTGTGGCTTGTATTAGCCCCCGGCCATCGTGCAGGGCATTGTACTGATGAGGCTTATTGTGCCACGTTTTCTATACACCTAGTCTCATGTGCTAAGTTCTCATTATTCTCGCGTCTCTGAATTGTTCAGTCTTCATTAGCCATCCTTTGTGTCTTTATACAGAGCCGCGGTATCTGCGTACGTCTTCATAGATTTATTGACAGCCTTGTCAGTTGCCTCTTCCGTAGTTCAATTCGTGGACTTTGGCATCAAGATCTTGGACACCGGTACAGAAATCTATCACTCCACAAGTGGGACCTCGGTTCAAAATGCCGTCATTGAAGATATTACGAGAGATCTTCAAGGCTTGCTCGTAAGGTTAAGAGCACAGCCAAAAGCTTTGCCAAGCGGTCCCCCAATCCCCGAACAACCTTCCACAGAGAAGCTCGCAAAAGGTTGCGAGGAAACAGGGATAGAATTACTTGCTCGGCTTGAAAGGCTCAATATCAATGGAAATGCGGGAAAGTGGAAGAGTTTACGCGCAGCATTGTTATCTATATGGTCGGAAAAAGACATCCAGGAGATTGCAAAAGACTGGAGATCTATCAGAGGGAATTGAGTATGAAAATTCTGGTTTCACTGAGGTATTTCGCAGAGATTCAAGCTGTTGAGTCGCGCTGTTCGAGCTAAAATGTCTGGTAGGGAGAGCACCAGAGAACTGGAGCTCGAGCAGTCTGGTGGGTTCAGGAACTTAGACAGAGCTATCCAAATCGGTGTTCAGTCTATCCTTGAAGGCCAGAATGCAATAGGTGTAGAAGCTACTCATCAACTTGATATAGCCAGGAGCAATTCCGCTCAGCAACATGTCGAGACTAGAGAAATCATCCAGAAAAATCAAGATCAAATTATTGATAGATTCTATCGGCTCCAATCAAATATGCCTGGATTGCCCCTTGAGGGCTATTTAAATGCGAAGCTCAAGCTCAAAGCGGGGGAGGAGGAGAAGAACGCAAAGGAAAAGTTGCTCGCCGCATTGGTTTTCGAGGTTATGACGGACCGTCGTGAGCAAATCAAGGATTCTTATCGACAAACCTTTGAATGGATATTCAAGGAGCCTAAGTCTAAAATCTGACCATGGAGCAATCTTTCGACATGGCTCAAGTCATCAAATTCTAGTCTGTATTGGATCAATGGGAAAGCTAGTTCGGGGAAATCGACTCTTATGAATTTTCTCTGCGATCATGTCAAGACGAAAGCATTCTTAAACCTCTGGTGCGGAAAAATGCTGCTTATCTCCGCCAGATTCTTCTTCTGGAACAGTGTTGCGCCCTTACAAATGACCCAGAAAGGATTGCTTAGATCATTGTTGCATCAGATATTCAAACAGAACTCAGAACTCATACCCATTGTATTCCCTAATTTTCTGGATCATGATTTCCCTCCTACCTTTTTGAAAGCTATTAAGCTAGAGAACGCAGTTCGAAAAATCTGTCAGCAAGATACCGTCCCTCTCAAGTTATTTTTCTTCATCGATGGTTTGGATGAGTATGATAGAGATCCCTAGAACATGGCAAGATTGTTTAAGGATATTTCGATATATCCAAATGTTAAAGTCTGCCTTTTGAGTCGCCCGCTCCCCGTTTTAGACAAAGCATTCGAGGGGTCTCCCACCCTTAGACTGGAGTACTTAACATTCCAGGATATCCAATTCTATGTTATTGACATGCTTGGCAAGCACGAATTGGTAAATGAAGTAAGAGAAAAATAAGACGACGCTAAAGTGGATAAACTACTTCTCGAAATTGTTCGAAAAGCTAGCGGTGTATTCCTCTGGGTTGAAATCGTCGTCAAGTCACTGCGAGCTGGGTTTACTAATGGAGACCACCTTTCGGATCTCAAGGCTAGAGTCGACATCTTTCCATCTGAACTAGAGAGCCTTTACGAACACATGATGAAAAATATAAATAGTGTTTACTGGCGACACGCCTCCCATCTCTTTCAAATTATGCGAGCTTCGCGGCATGGTGTGAGTCAGGATGAAATTGTCCCGGAAAGCATCATCGCCGTTGAACGGGTTTTCTTCGCTACTCAGGAGATCCACAGTGCACTTGAACTTCAAGTCAGACCTCCAACGGCAGCAGAGCAGAAAGCTCAATACCTAGCTGTTGAACTACGCTTGAAAAGTCATTGTGCGGGCCTCTTAGAGATTGTTCATCAGGGAATTTCTTATGATGGACTCGATGATTTTGACGCTGATGGAGACTTCGAATCGGACCGGCTTAGCTTTTTGAACGCATATTCCATGGATAAGTATACTCGATTGAAAGAGGTGGACTTTCACATTGAGTATATTCACCGAACGGCTCGTGAGTTTTTGGAAAATCCCGAAATATGGTCTAAAATCGTAAAAGACTCGAATGGACGTTCAACTAAATTTGACCCTCATCTCAGGCTTTTGAGTGGGGCTGTCATGCGTCTTAAAATTGCCCCAAAACTATCATCAATGTCTGTTATCGCGTCCTGCGAACTCGGCATCATATATTTGGCACGAGTTATAATGCGCTATGCGCTCCTGGTGAAGAAAAGTTCCATCTCGGATATGGTACGTTTGGTGGATGACGCTGAGATGACGATGGACATGCACTGGCAGTCCTGGGCGAGAAATCAGTACATTGCAGGTTCTATGGGCGATTTCGTGACGGGCCACTTTTCCGATCATATAGGTCGCGAATACCAGGATCAAAAAATTATCATGGGTCCTCAAAGCTCCATGTTTACCCTGGCGATACGTTCTGGACTCATAGAATACGTTCAGGCGAAAATTGAGGAGGATGATACGGTGCTGAAGAAGTCTGGGCGGCCACTGCTCGATTATATCGCACGGCCTCCAAACGAACAGATGGGAATCGAAGCATTCAAAGCTGACCGTGCTCCTTTGAAAATAGCGACGCTACTATTCGCAACTGGAAGCGCTCCAAACGAAGCTTTTGATGGTAGAACACCTTGGTAAACCTTCTTGCTACATCTAAACATTGGTTTATTCAAGCAAAGCCGAAAAGAAAGAGACCAAGACATGGGAGCTTTTCAAGATATGTGGGCTGCAATCCTTGAGCTATTTGTCCAAAATGGTGCCAATCTAAATACAGTATGCATCATCAGTGAATTTGGCTCAGATCTAGGATACGAGATTGAGACTAATGCTAAAGCGATCATCGAATCGGCATTTCAATCGGGATGTCTTAGGAGTATCAAGAATCAATCTACCCAAAGGAAGATCAAGTACGCGCTGGAAGAGCTGGAAAAGCATGGAGATACTGACCAAAGGCACGCGGAAGAAAATCTGACCTCAAGACCATATATATTTTCAACGAAAAGCTGACTAAAGACTTATCTCCTGATGACATGAGCCTTTGTGCAGAACTACAAGATATACCAGTGCTTCTAGTAAGTTTGATTAACGTTCTTTTTCATCAAATTTTTAAACATGCTGATTTGTTTTGTAGATTAGAAAACAAAATGTATTTAGTCCTCAAAACTATTTACAAGCTAAGTTTGCCTGAGAGAATAAATTTCATTTATACGTAGGCCAGTTTCGGTAAAACTATATTTATGTAAGGAGTAAATACCTATTGTAGATTGTAAAGTTGACGACATGGCGGCATCGTAATGTATCAAGGTCTGGATATAATTCTAAAGGTCCATTCCTTTTTATATCGTTCTGTCGTGAGGAAGGCTTAAAACTGCCTTTCTACTTCGCTTTCCCCAAGAGTCAAATAATAGAGTACGGCCCATGCGGATAGGCATACGGCAGCTACCACCTAGGCTATGTGGCTTATTCAAATTCGCAAAGTGTTCAAGGCCAAACTCGAATTCGCTAGCGACTGTACGCGGTCCTCATGCAATAAACCTGGTGCATGAGATGTATGCAATACACACATGCACTACTGCTTATTGCTAAATAGTATCCTAGTGGGCACTTCCCTGTAACCTTCATTGTGAGAAGGAGGGCTTGATTAGGGTCTTGTAGCTACTTTTTGGGACTGTATCGAATGTAGATAATTATATAACAATAACAAAGTTGGTGGAACACTATTCATACACTCTTTTGAAAATAAAGTAACTCCCTTCTTAAAATTTCATTTGATATTCAAATCTCAGACTCAAGATACTAGTATTTGGGTTATGACTTAGTCGTCAAAGCGATTGCATTGCGATTCAATTGCATGCAACCTTGCTCGAGTGTATATAGGCTTCGGAAACTTCTTTCGATTGTATGAGCACCTTCACAAATCTAGTCCGAGGGTAGAAGTCAAGTCTGCAAAGTTCCCATTGGAAGCCAATGTCCACACAAATCAACACAGAGGAAGCCTAACCCTGGTGTGATAATCTCCGGACGCGAACAAATCCCAACCAAGTACCCCACAATCTCCTCAATAAAGATCAACATAGTCGTAAGTCACTCAAGTATTTATCCTATATCGATCTGTCAACCAATTGACCGCAAGTTACCGAAAGGAAAGTATGTACATCTAACAATTCCCACTTTCAATAACTTTTTAAGATTTCACAATCTTCTCGGGCTTATCACAAACGACTTCTCTCTGTCAATTCTCTCTTTTCCTCCACTACCACCTCAGCATACTACGCTCTCGACAAATAATTCTACAAAGGGAAACCACCCGATATCAATATCATTGACACAAGAAAGGGGAATTTTCTGCCTATGATGCCGGAGCTTGGGGTTACGATCTCAACCCTAGATTTAAACCCCATCGCTCCAGCTATCTTGTAAGATGGGATGTACTAGTATTCACCCCGAAACCAAAGTGTAGGGGTGGTTTCGCGATCCAATACCCAACAGCATGCGCATCAACGCCACAGGCAGCTAGCTACCTCTACATAGCAGGCTACACGTCCCCAACCCAATTTCTCAAATCCTCCGTCATCTTCTGTCCGCTATACAATCGAAGCAGACAATTACCTAAAAATTATCGTAAAATTGAATACAACCCAAAGCAAATTTCGGCTGCTCAAAAAGGTACGGTACTAATTTCGGTAATCTCAGCAGTTAGCGAATTGAGAAAGGGTTAAGGAGTCTGGGGTACGGGTAATCTATGTCAAATGCGATGTAACCTGACTTGTCCGCGAATTTGGGCATTTTTTGGACTCTTTAATTCGCGCTGATCTCGTATTGCTGATGCCAAGGCTCGTGTAAAGCGTCGATCACTGAGCGAATATGCATATGGACTAGAATCAATAGGTAGCGAGCAGTACCTTACGGCGTAGAACTTCTTTTGACGTCATGCTTTTGTGTTTATTGACCGTACATTTACATCGTGTAAAATAATATAAGTTACTGCTTCTGCTTGTTCTATCATCTCTTCTACTATTATCAGAAATAACGATCTCTACCTCCCCAACACTACCAAAATGACCATCCTCGCGTCCCTCCTCCCAGCTCTCTCTATCCTCCCCACCATAGCCGCCATCCCCACCTACTGCCATCCCTACGCTAACTTCTCACTCACCGCCGATGCCCCGGGCACAGCAGTCGACGGCCTTACCATGTTCGCGCAATCCGTAAACCACGAACTCTCCTTCTTCCCCAGCAACCCCACTTCAGATTTCAGCGACAACTCGCACATCTTCTTCAAAAACGACACTACACGCCTCTACGTCTGGTTGTCGGAGCTAAACGGCGGTCCTAATCCCGTTCTTCCGCAACAAATCGTTTCGCCCTTGGCGGGGGATTTGATGGCTACGCCAGATCCAGCGAATTATGAATTTCCGCATTATGAGGAATACTTTACGCCGAGTGTGGAGGTATGGCCGCCGAGTAGCCATCTGATGTTTAAGCCTGGGACGCTGATTAATCCGGGGACATTTGGGGACCAAGGTCGTAAGTTTTATTTTGTTGGCCAGATTTCTGCTAGGATATGCTGATGGGAAAATGATAGCCTCTCCTGGTGGCTGGTTCGCGTGCTTAAACGATGGGCTTCAGGAGTATTTTGTTTACGGTGCGACGGCCTTGTTTCGCAATGAATCGTTGTCCGACTCGCCCGAATGCATTGAATTTAAGCCGAAGATTAATCTGTTGGGATTTTCAACTGGATGCTGAAGAGATGGTGTGAAAATGTTGCAAGATTGATGGTTAGATAGATGGGGGAACCTTATAATTAGATATTTTAATATTATGGGACCGAAAGAACTTGTCGAGAAAGTCCCCCTAGGATTCCTGCTCTATTCGCGGATACGTGGGCTGGAATAGACACTTTAAATGTTCTCTAAACATTCCATCCTGTCCCTAAAGCTATCGAATGAGTTGGGTAAATTGGCAGAAGTAAAAGCGCAAGAATTTGTTGGATCGCATCCGATAGGGTGTTAACTCGTTGCCCCAAAATATCGATCCTCTCACGCTCACAAAAATTCTGGAAGAAAGTCATCCTAGTTACAGACCCCTCATTTACCGATTCTTTCTCCCCTCCACTGTTTTGATACTCATATTATGTGGACGTATTCCGTACGTACTCAATGTGATACATCAATGAGTAATGACCGCTTAGCTCCGTAATAGCTTCTCCTATTCTAAAAGTACCTAGGCCCAATCAAAACAGAATCCAAACTCATGCGAACAGATGGGACATTTCATGCCATCATGGTATTGGTACCAGCCGGCACCACACTTCCTCTGTTAGCTTAGTGGGAGAATGGGGTAGGGTGGAACATACTAAGCAGCATCCTACCCTCTTCTCCGCGGCAGACACTTCAGCTGTCGAGGAGTTGCTTTTGTCGGTTTTTTGAGAGTCTTGGGAGGTGATTATTTGAGATTTGGGATCTGGGTGGTTGGCTCCGGAGAGGTTTGCTAGGGGCTGTAGTTCGCGTGGTTGAGTTGGCTTGTTGCTCAAGCGGACTCTGTGGTGGGGTGTGCTTTGTCATCTGGAAAAGGAAATAAATATGGATGATAGTATGAAGGTGGAACTCTATATATACTGCATTGGGACATAAGCTGGATGATAGCTGGCCTCTGTCATCAATACATCACTAAAAACTGTCAATCAACCACATTTGCTCCGGCTTACACTCTCATTTATGTTTCTAAAGGCAAACTACTTGAGACAAGCCAAGGTTTAAGATGATTAATTATGAATAGAAAGGTTTGTTTGCGAGTAAGTTGTCCATCTTAGGTATATCAGGTCTAGGACAAAAAAACCCAATACTTTATTTAATCCATTGCTTTGAAATTGTCAAGGGGATCCAGAAACTATAATTATCCTCTTTGTTCTCTTCCACGAGCTCTTGATGATCATCCATAAACCGAAAAAGATGAATGTTGAGTCTACAGTTAAACCTGGTTATCCCGACTTGGCTCTCCTTGTAGTACCGTACAAATTCTTTTCAAATAAAAGATTTACACGAAGATGCTGGAATTTTTTATAGATAGTGGATTATTAGACCTTTCCTAGAGATTTTTGCTGAACTCTAATATAAAATTATTATATATAGATTAAATATGGACTAAGAAAAAAGCTAATTTTAAAGGAAGTCTCAGATGCCATTTGCTCACATTCGCTCCCAACGAGGGTATTCTGCGTCGCCGCTCTGCTCAGATTACTCAGTCACGTTCCTGATTTCTCTTCTATTAACTAATCATGATTTACTTCCCATTCCGCTCTACCGTATGAAAGTTGTCAACTCTACAGGGTTGTATTCAGGGGAACCAAGTCGGCTCCCAAGGACCCCCACTCCTCCTTAAAAATACATTCTTCAATCTCTCAAGGCAGGTTCTTCTCTTCCGTCCATCGCTATCGCCATCTCAACCTCCGTCTCCGTACTGGCATAATGCCTCATCCTCACCGCCGGAATAAAATCAATCGCAAAACTCCAAACAAAAAACGCATAAATGAGCGCAATGACCCATTCATAGATCGCAGCCGCGGTAAAATATTCCCCTATCACTGAGGACACCAAAGGCGATAGCGAGGCCCAGCTCGACAAGGATGAGGGTTAGCTTGTGCCAGGGGATGCGCAGGATGCGGTGTTGGTGGTGGTGGATGCCAAAGCGTCGATATTCCCAGCAGATGAAGATGGCGGAGATTATGTAGCAGGCTCTGGATGAGGAGGCTATTAGTGAGGTGTTGGGGATATGAGGGGCAAGGATGAGAACATGAAGATTGCGAGGCAGATGTCGGGAGCTTTGCCGTGGTAGAGGTCGTTTAGGGAGTTTAGGATGATGAGTCCCTATAGCTCCTACTATAGATGCAATTACGGCGCAGACGGAGAATATCTTCTGAAGCAAGGAGGTATTGGGGGCATTTTTCCACAGTGACGAAGCCAGCGTTCGGCGATGAAGACGATGTCGAAGGAGACGACTGAGACTGTTCCCATGGCGATGAAGAGGGGTTGAAGACTATGAGCGCTGATGTCTGAAATGTACCTATAGGGTTCATCAGTGCTATTCTGGAGAAAAATACGAGAAGCACTTACGCTATGGTTTGGTTTTTTTCACATGGGTGCGATGTATGGGGACCGCTCTTCGACTATCCACCACAGAAGCATACCAAGAAGCATAGCAAGCCATACACAGCTAGAAAATACTGCGATAATGGCATAAATAAACGCCCAGGAATGGGTGTAGGAAGCCATCTTGGCGGGTGAGAAAGCTCACTGGACCTCCGAGCTCATTCCC
>Ga0182030_10007691_pt1 | contig 22444 bp, 32 predicted proteins | sample 812S3MmetaG_FD_121299 | JGI IMG/M metagenome (GOLD analysis project Ga0182030, IMG submission 121299) | Permafrost microbial communities from Stordalen Mire, Sweden - 812S3M metaG (Illumina Assembly) | ecosystem: Environmental > Terrestrial > Soil > Wetlands > Permafrost | place: Sweden... | reverse complement strand
CGTGTTTTTGATGGCATCGAAATAGTGGTTTTGGCCTTCATCCTCGTATTCGCCAATCACAGAGAGGCCAACTGCGGAGAGTTGCCTCCGGTACTCCTCGGCTCCAAGGGACCGGGATTCCAATCCAGTCATCGCATCATTCCAAACAAATGGTTCCGCAGGCGACGTAAACAGTAGGCGGCCACCCGGCAGCAGTATGGCGGCGATTCTTTTAATCAGGCTTCGCTGATCTTCGGGAGAAAGCAGGAAGATGAGCCCCCACGCTAGGACACCATCGAAGTTCCGATTGAAGAACATCGAGTCTTCGACGGCTTCGCAAACGACGGGTGTATTTGGCAGGTTGCGACGGAACGCCTGGACGAAAGAGGGTGCCGCATCAACGCCACAGGCGCTCAGACCTTCGGCGACCAGAACCTCGGTAATTGGGAAACCGGGTCCGCAGCCTAGATCAATCACCGCGGCCCCACGCGGTAGCGTTCGGGCCCAGGTCCGCACTGCATTCACGCCGACGCCGGCAGAACGGCCACTGCCACGGCGGGCCAGAAAGTCCACCGCGACGTTTTCGTATCCACTTGATCGATCCGCCATGGACTCACGGTATCAAACGTCCCGCTCAACCCTCCCGCACTCGCGCCTTCATCTCGATCTCCTTGGGACTCGTGCCGCCCGCGTGCGCCATCCACTCCATCACCTTCCTGAGCGACACCTTGTGCTGGGTGGAGGTGACCAGCTCGACCGTGACCGGATCGGCGAGGTCCTCCATCACGAACTTCTGTTCGCGGATCCACTTCAGCCCAAGGGCGGCCGCGTCCATCGTCGTCTCCGCATGGACGGTCACCGAGTGTCCATGTCCCGCACATCCCGAAACGTCACCTGCAGTCGCGGAGGGCCATGGGAACACCGTATCACCGCGGGGGCGAACACAAGGAGAACATGATACGATCTCCGTGTGACCGCCGTGGACCCTGATCGGCTCGATGAAGCGCAGTTGGACGATCTGCGCCGGGAACTCGCCAGCATGTCGGCCGCGGCGCTCGCTTCGACGTACGAGATCTACCGAATGGCCTGCGGCCTCTGGAAGGACGGAGTCCCGCGCCCGGCGACGATGCAGCGTTTCTGGCAGGTCTGGGAAGAATGCTGCCGCCGGTTGGAGCAACCCCGGACATGAAAGTCGTCGCATCACGAGGTCGTGTCCTAGATGCTAGAATCCGAGTGCTGCAGCGCGAACGTTTTGCTTCTGGTAACCGAGCGGCAGGTCCAGATCAATTAGGGAGGCGGAAATGAAAGGCGGTGAATGCCTAACCGCGCTGGCAGCGCTCGCGATGCTGGTCGGCCCCGTGCCGGGATACGCTCAGCCTGGCGATAAAGGACTGCAGCGATTTCGCGAGATCTATAAGGAACTCGTCGAGACCAATACAACGCTTTCAGCCGGCGACTGCACCCTGGCTGCAAAGCGCATGGCAGCGCGACTGAAGACCGCCAGATATCCAGACCAAGACATCCGCATCTTCGTCCCCGATGGGCATCCCAAGGAGGGCGGCCTTCTGGCTGTACTCCACGGCTCCGATCCCAGTGCCAAGGCGATCCTCATGCTCGCTCATGTCGATGTGGTCGAAGCCAAGCGGGAGGACTGGACGCGGGACCCCTTCACCCTGGTTGAGGAAAACGGATACTTCTACGCTCGCGGAACGAACGATATGAAGGCCCAGGCCGCAATTTGGGTCGACAATATGATCCGTTTTCGGGAAGAGGGCTTTCGGCCGAAGCGTTCCGTCAAATTAGCGCTGACCTGCGGTGAAGAAACCAATAGCGCGCTGAATGGCACAGGCTGGCTGGTAACGCACGAGCGCGATGCGATTGACGCGGAGTTTGCTCTGACCGAAGGCACCGACGGCGATCTGGACACTCAAGGACGCCGGGTGATGCTGGCAATTCTCGCGGCCGAAAAGACCTCTCAGAACTTCGTGCTGGAGACGACTAACCCAGGAGGCCATAGCTCGCGGCCGGTGCCTGATAACGCGATTTATCACGTCGTTCGTGCCGTCGATCGCGTGAGCCGTTACGAATTTCCCGTTCAACTGGACGATGCGAATCGCGCATATTTCACCGGCATGTCAAAGATCGTCGGAGGCGAGGCGGGGGCAGCCATGGCCGCTGTCGTTCGTAATCCCGGCGATGGCGCTTCGGTCGCGGTGCTGGATAGGGACCGAAATTGGCACGCCATGCTGCGAACGACCTGCGTGGCGACCATGCTTTCTGCTGGCCACGCGACGAATGCCTTGCCACAACGGGCGAGCGCGAACATTAACTGCCGCATCTTTCCTGGCGTGTCGCGCGAGGTTATCCTGGCTCAGCTGGTCAAGGTCGTCGATGATCCCGCTGTCTCGGTCACCATACCGGAGGTTCGCGGACCGGTCGCGGAACCAACTCCATTGACGCCACGAATCCTGAAGCCGATCGAGAAACTGGCGGATGAAATGTGGCCTGGCGTTCCCGTTATCCCCGCTCTTGAGCCCGGCGCATCGGATGCCCAGTTTCTAAATCCGGCAGGTATCCCGACCTACGGAGTTACAGGATTCTTCCAAGACCCGGATTACGGAAATATCCACGGTCTGAACGAGCGCATCCGAGTGAGGTCTGTTTATGAAGGGCGGACGTTCCTTTACCGATTGGTCAAGATATACGCGGACCAGTGAGTCCCTGCTCGAACGCGGCCAGTTGCAACATCACGGTCAACACCGCCCGGCAGATGCCCACGTGCGGGAGATCAGCCTCGCGGAGTTTGTTCCGTGGCGTGCGAACAGGGCGCGTTAAGGACCTTGTACGCGCGACGATCTGCCCGAAGCCCGCCGTTGGCAGATGCAGTCGCGTTTGCCAATACCATCTCCGTATATTCCCGACCTTACCGATCACCACGGTATCGTCACGTTTTCCCAACGCGTGAACGTACCTGTCGGGCCGTCCCGGCCGAGCAGCGCAACGCGCACCACCTCGCGGGAGCCTTCCTCGACAGACTGCGTCCCGGCATATCCGTTGAGGTTTGTCTTTGTGAAGCCTGGGGAAACTAAGTTGACCTTGATCCCGGTTGACTCCAGCTCGACCATCATGGCCAGCGTGATTGCGTTCAGAGCCGCCTTGGACGCAGGGTAGACGGGGCCGAACATCGGGTGAAAGGGGTAGTCCGGGTCCGCGTTCGACGTCAGCGAGCCGACGGCGCTCGACACATTGATGATGCGGGCGTCCGACGATTCACGGAGGAGCGGCAACATCGCCTGGTAAACCGCGAGGACGCCGAAGACGTTGGTCTCCCACACGGTGCGTACTTCATCGAGGGATGCGTTGCTCGCGCGGCTTATCTTGGCGTACTCCAGAAGGGACAAGCTGCCCTTTCTGGTATTCGAGATCGCAGCGTTCTGAACCAAAAGATCGAGGCGGCCAAAATCCGTGCGGATGCGGTCTGCCGCGGCGGCGATCGAAACCCGATCCGTTACGTCGAACTGGAGCGCGATGGCGCCTGGCCCAATCTCCTGGGCCGCGGCCTCGCCGCGCTCGAAATTGCGCGAACCGACCAGCACAGTGAGGCCATTCGCCACGAGTTCCTTTGCGACTTGACGTCCGACGCCTTGATTTGCCCCAGTTATCAGGGCGATGCGTTTGTCTTGCATGTTGTCCTCCTTTACGTTGCGCGGCTAACGGCGCTCGCGATCCGGTCGAGTTCGGCGATCGTTTTCGGTGGGAGTTCGAGTGTCGCGGTCGCGAGATTTTCGCGGAGATGGCCGATCGACGAGGTGCCCGGAATGAGAAGAATATTCGGGGCGCGCTGGAGCAGCCATGCCAGCGCTATCTGCATCGGTGTGGCGTGCAGGGAGGCCGCTGCCCCATCAAGCGCTGCTGCCTGCAGTGGCGAGAAGCCGCCGAGCGGGAAGTAAGGCACGTAGGCAATGCCCTGCGTAGCCAGGTCGTCGATGAATTGATCGTCGGCGCGCTGTGCTACGTTGTAGAGGTTCTGAATGCAGACTATTTCCGTGATCGCCTGCGCCTCGGCCAACTGCCGCGGCGATACGGTGCTCAAACCAATATGTTGAACGAGGCCCTGCTGCTTTAACTCAGCGAGCGCGGAGAGCGGTTCTTCAAAGGGCTCGTCTTCCGGAGCGGCGAAACCGCCGAGCCGGAGATTCACGCCGTGGAGCGAATCGAGGCCCAGGTTGCGCAGATTGTCATGTACGGCGTCGACGATTTCCTGGCGGGAGCGTGCGTGAAGCCAGGAGCCATCGGCGCCGCGGCGCGCACCAACTTTGGTCACGATGACCAGATCGCCGGGATAAGGATGCAGTGCCTGCTTAATGATCCGGTTGGTTACGTGTGGACCGTAAAAGTCGCTGGTATCAATGTGGTTCACGCCCGACGCGATTGCCTCGCGAAGAATCGCGATCGCGCCGGGAATGTCGCTGGGCGGGCCCCAAACACGCTTGTCGCCATCCTGCCCGGCGAGTTGCATGGCTCCATAGCCCATCCGATTTACAGTCAGTGAAGTGCCCGCGAAGGTAAAGTCGCCACCGAGATTCGTCGTTTGTTTCATTTCGTCGCTCCCTGCTGCTTGCTGTCATTCGCTACGGCCTCGCCCCAGCGCATGTGTTCGAGATCGGCAATCAGACCGGGCCCGGTTGTATGCCATCCGAGCCGTTGCCGGGTCAGCGCGCTGGAGGCCGGCATATCGATTCCCGCGAATATGGCCAGCCAGCCAAAATGAGCCGGCGCGTCGGCCTGGGAGAGGCTGACCGCGGGAACCTTCAGGCTGCGGCCGATGACTTCAGCGATCTCCCGCATCGTGATTCCTTCCTCAGCGACCGCGTTGTACCTGCTGCCAGCTTCGTGCTTCACCAGCGCAAGCCTATAGAGATTGGCAACGTCGAGAACATGCGCTGCCGGCCAGCGATTGAGCCCCTCGCCGATGTATGCTGAGGATCCCTTTTGACGGGCCAACTGGACCGCGTAGGTGATGAGGCCCTGTTTAACCGTGTCGTGGACCTGAGGAAGACGCACTACCGAGACATTCACCCCGCGCTCCGCCACGGTAGCCCCGGCGGCTTCCGACGCTCTACGCGGATTCGGGTTATTGGCATCGAAATAATCTTCGGTTGCGGGTTGACCTGGAACAGCGTTTCCCATTCCGGTTCCGGAGGTGATCACCAGGGGGCGATCCGATCCCCTGAGCGCGTCACCGAGAGCTTCAATGGCACGCCTGTCCTTTTCACAGACCTCGACAAACTTCGAGAAGTCGCTTCCGAATGCGCTGTGATCGAAGGCGCAGTGGATCACTCCATCCGATTGGGCTGCCCCGCTGCGCAGGCTTTCCAGGTCCTCAAGATTTCCTCGATGCGCCTCAGCACCCGCGGCAATGAGAGACCGGACGCCGGCGTCGGACCGTGTCAGTCCGAGCACTTGATGACCCGCGTTGATGAGTTCCGGAACGATGGCAGATCCGATAAAGCCTGTAGCCCCCGTCAGAAACACACGCATGTTGTTTTCTCCTTCCGCTCCGTCCGCGAGGCAACAGTTGACGATTTGGTTACGCGCCTGCTAAAACGGAGTTGTTCTCCGTATCTGTAGATTAACGGAGACTATCTCCGGATGCAAGTATTTTCAGTCCATGCCCACGAAACGTAAACAGGGTCTTGCTCGCAAGCCGCGCAGTGACGCACAGCGGAATCGCGAACGCATTCTGGACGTGGCGAAGGATGCGTTTACCCGATCGGGCGCAAACGCCAGTCTGGATGATATCGCCAAAGAGGCAGGAGTCGGGCCGGGCACTCTGTACCGTCACTTTCCCACTCGCGAAGAGCTTCTGGAGGCAGTTTATCGGACCGAGATGGAAAAGCTGGCCGCCGCAGAAGAAAGGTTCGCTGAAGAATTGCCACCGATCGAGGCATTGCGTGCCTGGTTATTGTTGTTTGTCGATTACATCGCCGCGAAGAAGCTAATCGCCCCAGCACTCAACGCGCTGCTCGGAGATCCGAAGAAGGTGTTCGAGGCTTCCTACGTGCAAATCTGGGAAGCCATTCGCGCACTGGTGAAGCGCGCGATTAAAAGCGGTGACATCCGTAAGGACCTCGATCCGATCGACCTGCTGCGGGCCTTGATCGGCGTCGCCAACGTGGCCACTACCCCGGACTGGCAGCAGAGCGCCAAAAGGCTCGTTGACATCCTCATCATTGGCTCACGCCCAGCCACATAGGCCCGAGGCTCTCGGTAACGGGCGAGGCGCAATCCGGGCCGCGGCAACTCGGCATCAGGATGCCGGGCCACTCGATACACGGCCCGCATTTGGATGAGGCAGGCCTGAAATCCGAGTGGAGGAAGTATAGTGGCTGCACCTGGAGCGGGCCGAGCTTGTCCTACGAAGCGTGTCACGGCAATTTGGGCGGTCAGAAGATCTCCGTGGCTAGTAATCCTTCGCCGTAACAAACCTCGCGTCCCGCAAATGCCTCTCCAGTCCACCCACGGACTCAAAACTCGCCCGCGAAGGCGCCGCGTCACAATGAATCATGAACATCGAAAATCCATCGCTCTGGTGACGGGCGCGAATCGCGGCCTCGGAAGGGCTTACACGGACGCACTGCTCGCCGCCGGTGCTGCGAGGGTCTACGCCGGTGCCCGCGACCCGTCCTTCGTCGCGATCTCGGACCCGCGACTCGTTCCGGTCAAACTCGACGTCACCCAAGAGGCCGACGTCAACGCGGCCGCCGCAGCATGCCCCGACGTGAATCTGCTCATCAACAACGCCGGGATCATGCTCGCGAGTCCAATGCTGGCCGAGGACTCCGAGGCCGCGCTCCGGGCCGAAATGGAAGTAAACGTCTTCGGAATGCTGCGCATGGCGCGTGCTTTCGCGCCCGTGCTCGCCAAAAACGGCGGCGGCGCAATCGCGAACATGCTGTCGGTCGTGAGCTGGTTCGTCTTCCCGTTCAACGCCACCTACTGCGCGTCCAAGCACGCGGCTCTCGCGCTGACCGAAGGCGTGCGGATCCAACTGAAGTCCCAAGGCACGCAAGTCGTCGCCGTTTACGCTGGGTTCATCGACACTGACATGGCGGCGGGCTTCGACCACGAAAAAACCCCGCCCCGACAAGTGGCCGAGCGCACGCTAGACGGAATCCGGAATGGTCTGGACGAGGTGCGCGCGGACGAGAGGTCCGAGGCAATCTGGCAGGCGGTGAGAACTGATCCCGCCGGGCTTCATGCCCAGATGCAACAGCAGTGGGACGAGCGCGTGACCGGCGGCGATGGCTTCGTTGAGGATCCCGACACCTCAAACGTATCGGAGTAATTCGGCTCCGGCTTATCTGTCCTTCCAGCAAAGGGGTTCAGGGAACTCTCGGTAACATAGAAACAAAAGTCTATGCATTCGCCCGAAGTCCACTCCGAGATCGACGCCGGCTATGAACGGTGGCGCAAATCGCGCGCGAAGTGGGGGACACCGCGTGGCCGATGGCACGAGGTAATTCTGAAGCTGCGCAAGCTTGACACATATCGCTACAGACCGGCGACGCCCCCCAGTGAGAAAGAGCTTCTAAGCCTCCGAGCCGTCTTGAGAACTGCGCTTCCCACTCAAGGGTGGCACTGGTCGGTGCGTCGAGATGAGGACAGCGTGGTCATCGACAGGGGCGCGAGATGGCCGTCGCTCGTGGATTGGTAGCGTGATCGAACTCGGTCTGCCGTGATTTTGTCGGGCCCAGCCAGTGCGGGCTGATCGGCTCGGTGACGCCAGCCTGCATTGCAGCTCGACCGGCCGCCAGAAGCTTGCACTATCCGTTTGTTCCGCTTCGGTCCCCACGTCCGCACGGCTGAAGGGATTCTCGTGGGACGATTCGCCGCGGTGTACGAATTCCACCGGACCACGTCAGCCTGCTCGAAGGCGGCCGGATGAACATCACGGTAAGCACCGCCCTCCAGATCGCCCACGTGCTGGGGATCAGTCTATTGAGTTGCTACGGGGCCTGGATAGAACAGGCGGTCTCATGCTCCCGCAGCTTCAGAATCTTGCGCCGCGAATCGGCTGATCAGACCCGTTCGCAGTCCACGAATCGCATTACGCGGTTCCTGTTACGGCTTCTTGGCCGGGACTTTGTCGTGCTTCTTCTGCTCCTCTTGTTTCTGTTTCGTCAACTGTTGTTGCTTGTTCTTGTCCTTGTCTTTCTTGCCACCCTTGTCTCCCATGCCTGCTCCTTTTTCAGCGATTGTGACTTGAAATATGGATCACTGCGCGGTTGATTCATTCGTAATCGCCGCGAACCAACGCTATCACAATTGCAGTTAGGAGAGTCACTGCAGCCGAACTCGAATTTCCCGAGCACTCACTAACGGTCCCTCATGCCCACGAACCGCGCATGCCGCAAATGCCCCTCCGGCGTCCACTCCACGAACTCCACCTTCGCCGCCAGCTCGGGCCGCACCCAGACGCACTCCTTCATCTTCTCCGCCGTGAGGCCCTCGCCCCACCGGCCACTGCGCGCCTCTGGCAGATTCGCGAATGGACACGCGGGGACCTCCAGGGGCCGCAGTTTCTCCATCAGGCGCGCCCGGCTCGCTGGAGTGAACCCCACTCGGGTCCGCGCCACGTACACGAGCCGATCACCCTCGTACCTGCCGAGCACCAGGGCGTCGAACGTCCGCCCGCCCTTCGTGTACCCGCCAATCACAAACTCCTCCGACCGGTTGAGCCGCATCTTCCGCCACGCCCCGGACCGCACGCCGGGCTCGTAGGCGCTGTCGAGCCGCTTGGCGACCAGTCCTTCAAGACCCTGGGCCCGGACCGCCGCGATCAAATCGGCAAGGGCGGCTTCGAGCCTGGGCGCTTCTCTGACGGGCTCGGCGAGCCTTGGCAACACCTCCCGTGTGAGCAGATCCCGCCGGGTGGCCAGCGTCTCGCCCATCACGTTCCGGCCGCCGAGGACCATCACGTCGAACACGTAGAAGAAGACCACCGCCGCGCCGTTCTGGAGCGCATTGAACGAGGGCCGTCCTGCAGCATCGAGTGCCACTACCTCGCCGTCGATCACGGTCTCGTCCGGCAGGGGCGCGAGCGCCTTCACGATCCCCGGATATTTCGCGTTGAAGTCCTTATCGTTCCGCGACCGCAGCCGCACTGTCCCGTTCGCCTTGACCGCTAGCGCCCGGTAACCGTCGAGCTTCAGTTCGTAACTCCAGCCCGCGCCTTCAGGCAACGTCTCCGCCGCCAGCAGCAGCATCGGGTCGATGAACTTCGCATTGGATTCTCGCGATGGCACCGCCCACCAGTTTAGTGCTGGAAGTGCGGTGACGAGAGTGATTCTTCGCGTCTTGCTCCCGTCTGATATTCTGCCAGAAGTGGCAAACCAGGATCTTCCTACGCTGTCGAATCCATCGCGAGTTTTTATTTCATACTCTTGGGACAGCGACGAACATAAAACATGGATGCTGGCCTTCGCGAAGCGGCTGAGGGACGACGGTATCGATGCCATCATCGATCAGCTACATCTCCCACTCGGAGCGCGCAGTCCCCAGTTCATGGAACAGTCGGTCAGAGAATGCAGCCGCGTCCTCGTCGTTTGCACAGAGGTGTATAAGCGGCGCTTTGACAATCGTGAGGGGGGAGCGGGATACGAGGGTCACATCATTACGGGAGAAATCATCAATGAAGTTGGCGAAAACAAATTCATCCCGATCCTCCGTTCCGGCGATTGGAAAACCGCTATGCCTACCGCATTGTCCGGGGCTCATGGCGTCGATCTCCGTCTCGATTCGGACAGCGAGTACAAGAGGTTAGTTCGGGATCTGCACGGCGTTGTTGAAATAGTACCTGTTGGCCCACGGCCGACATGGCTGCACAACCCACCCGCCAAGATCGAAGATCACGGTACAGTACCGGAATCAGCAGATTCCGTATCTGATTCTCTCATCACTCCAGATGATCTGCTGCTGATTACAGCGCAGCGCGACGGTGGCATTGTCGCTTGGCTTAAAAACGAAACTCTTGCTCCAATTGAGGGATGCGGAATCAAGCTCAACGACCTCCAGAAGTACTCAGAGGGAAGATCTGATTTTCACCGGAATCCGTTTACTCCGATTGTGCTCATTCGTCCAATAACGGTCCTCGGAGGGCGTGATAGCGGCCAAGCTGCGATGCTCGCACAAAGCGGGCAGGGGAGGTTCCTCACCTTTTGTGCTTCTAGCAACCTTCGATTCTCCGATGCCGGTATTTGGAAGGTCGAGATTCTTGTTGAGGGTGGAGGGCGCAGTAGGAAGGACACACTATTTCTAAAATGGGCACCTGGAGAGGGACCTCAGCTATTTGATGACCCAAGACTATCAGCGTCGCACAGTACAATCGCCCAGACCCGCGAAGGAACTACGGAAGGCTCTTTCAACCCAGCCGAGCGGCATAAAGCTGCGCCCGTTAATCGCCCCAGAATCGCTTTTCGGGACTGGGGTGAAATCCCCGAGGGCCATCCCGTCCAGATGCGGTCCGGCCAGCGCGGGTTTTATCTAGTAAACGATGGCTGTGTCGCGTATGAGGTCTGCATCGAGCGATTCGAGATTGAGCCTTCCGTCCACGCCAGGAGTGGGACACTCGCCCGAATTGAAGAAAAAGCGACGGCGTTCGCCTTAGTGTGGTTGGAGGGTTATCCTGGGTTTGCACTTGCTACTCAGAAATGGGATCTTGTGGGAGCCTTGACCAGCGCTGCCGCCAAGTCGCCCGGCGGACTGCATGGAGGGCCGGATTACAACATCGACGTGCAAGTCACCTACAGGGACGCCGACGGCCTCTGGTGGTTCCAAAGTAGCGCGCAACTGACGTTCATCAAGAGTCAGAGGCGAATCTGCTTCGGTCCAACGAATCACAAGAAGTGTGGGAACACTCGCGACTCGGTTGTTGGGAGTCCTGCAACTCCGCAGCAAACAGCATCGCCGCCAATCGAGAAGAGTGAGACCGCCGATCCTTCTGCGTGCGACCATGGCGTTTTGCGACCAATATTTGGGGAAGACGGGCAACCCACGAATGAAACCGAATGCGCAAAGTGTCATGCCCGATTCCCCGGAGACGCCGGGCCATCTTATGATGAGCTGTAGTCGTTTCTGCCGTCGCGCGCCCGCGCGGTGCACTCGGTGCCTGCAAGTAAATGAGGAATTTGTAGCGATAACTCGAATCGGACGCTGTTACTGGTCCCACGTCTGGTGTCAGCCCGGTGCGACCTTCGGGGTCACTTCTTCGCAGTCTTCTTCCGCTTCGCCCATGCCTTCTTCATCGTCTCCGACATTTTCTTGCTGAAGGCCACACTCTTGGCAGTGGCTGCCTTCCTCTTCGGAGGCAATGGAGCTTTCGCCGTCACGGCAGTCGGCGTGGCCGCAACCGCAGCGGTCGCTTTCTTCCGCTTCGCCCAGGACGCTTTCATAGCCGCTGACATCGCGCTTTTGAACTCGGCATCTTCCGGTGGTGCAATGATGGCGGCGAGCGTCTTTGAAATTTTCGGTGCGACCGGCTCAGCTTTGGCAGCGTTGATTGCGGCCCACCGTCTTTTCTGCCCTTCAGCCATTTTGCGCCGCCTCGCAGCGCTGAATCCTTTTTTCTTGGGTGCGGGTTCCACCTTCGCCTTGGGCTTGACCCAATCCGGCATAGTCGGGTCCTCGTAGATACCTGGAGGGGCTGCAGGCGGACCCTGCAGAGCGGCAATGGCTGCTTCGAGCCGGTCACGCTCTTCAATCAAAAGACCGACGATATGTTCTATAGACATTAATCCGATCCTAACACCTGGCGAGTGCCTCAGCGAGTGTTAACACGGTCGCCGAATCGGAATGTTGGCTGCAGCGCTACCATCGTATTGGAGTGCAAGGAGGATCTATGACGGCGCAGCGTACCCACCCGAACCGGTTTCCAGGCGAGACTTCCCAATACCGGGCCGCTAGAAATAAGCTGCTCACGGCTGAGCGCGACCTGCGAAGGACGGTGGAGCGAGTTGCTGAGATGCGGCGCAGCTTGCCACTTGGCGGCACAATTCCCGAAGATTATGTTTTTGAACAAGGCGCGACGAGGCTCGATGACCCGCATACTGTCCAGTCGGTCAAGTTTTCAGAGCTATTTCGAGACGGCCTAAACACATTGCTTGTCTACAGCTTTATGTTCGGGCCGGAGATGAAGCAGGCGTGTCCCATGTGTACGTCATTCATCGACAGCCTGAACGGCGCGGCTCCGCATTTTGACCAACGCGCCAACCTTGCCGTTGTAGCGAAATCCCCGATTGCCCGGATTCGCGACTTCGCTCGCGGACGAGGGTGGAATAATCTGCGCCTGCTTTCCTCTGCCAGCAACTCTTACAACCGCGATTATTACGGGGAGAACGCTGAGGGAGGGCAGATCCCATCCCTTAATGTGTTTGTGCGGCGCGGCAAGGAAATTCATCACTTCTACAACACGGAGCTGGCGTTTCTGCCTGGAGATAGCGGACAGAATCCGCGCCACATCGACATGGCCTGGCCCCTCTGGAACTTGCTCGATTTTACGCCTGAAGGTCGCGGGACGGACTGGTTCCCAAAACTTAGCTACAAGAAGTGAATCGGCTTTAGGATGCGTACCCCTGCAAGACGCCGTCGCAGACATCCGCGCACATCCATTGTGCCAGTTCCCAACCGTTCGCGACACGGCGGCCCACGTGGCGTTTAATTGCGCCGGTTGGGGAAAACCTACCGTCCCGGCGCGGCGAGCGCACGTGCGGCGGCTGTTGGCGATAGCGCGCCGGGAGCGTGGACGAGCGTGCGAAGGCTTCACACATGGGCCGGATCTGATCGCTCAACGAAGCTTCAAGTTCATGATAACCAGACGCGTCGTCACTGGCAGTTACAATGCTTGCGGTAACTTTCGTTTATTCACTTGAATGGCAGGTTTTACGTTGTGCTAATTCGGGCATAAACTAGCGACAGGGGTAGCCGAGCGATGAGAAAAACGGCAATTTTGTGCTCCTTGACCGTAGCGACCTTTGGTCAGATGCGACCGAATGTCTCCCAGCCGACCAACATCGATTTTAGTGAGGGCGTAATTGGCCAGATGCCGCCGGGATGGGAGATGCCTCAGTTTGTTATGGCCGCCGGTTACCGGACGGAGATCCGGCAGGACGGCTGCGGGCGTTTTCCCGTTTGCGTTGCATACGTGGCTCCGGCAGTTATTCGAGATGTCCGAGCCGCAGAACTCGCGCAGACGTTTCCAGCCGAGCCATACATCGGAGAATCGATCCGCTTTAGCGCTTGGCTGCGCCTAGACCAAGGCGGTGACGGCGGGTATATCCATATCCGAATGCGCATCTATTACGCCGACAAGCACTCTGATTTGCTCGACAGTCTCGCGCCGCCGGTCGACGTGGCTCGTTGGGAGCAGCGGGAAGTATTTGGGCACGTTAATCCGGGGGCGGTGACAATCTCGATATGGGCGCGATATGTGCCTTCGGGGTTTGCTTGGGTTGCGTCCCCAACCTTCGGCGTTGTGGATGATGCGAAGGTGCCGATGCCGCCCGCATTCGGCGTCGCCACGGGGACGTTCCCGGTGAAGGAAGCCGCCGGGCAGACGGTGCGGTTCGGCTCGTGGATCAAGACGGAGAACGTGACCAGTGGTTACGCCGGACTTTGGTGGCGCGTGGACGGGCCACGGCAAAGTGAAATGTTGTCGTTCGACAACTCCAATAACCGCATGATCGTCGGCAAGCCAGCGAGCGGCGACGGAACAATGCGAGACGCGACTGGGACAAGCGACTGGAGCTGGCATGAGATCGAGTTGCCCGTGCCGGTGGAGGCGCGCAACATCAATTTTGGCTTCCTGCTGGATGGAAACGGCACGGCGTGGTTCGACGCGGCCAGGGTCGAGGTGAACGGAAAGCCGTACTTCGATCCACAATTCGATTTTGATTTTGAAGCGGCGACTCTCAAGGGATTATCCGGCGGATCGAAGAACGGCCCGTACAAAGTGGGAATCGACAACACGATGGCGTACACGGGGCGTCAAAGTCTGAAGATGCAGTTTGTCGAACCGGTGGGGACGGCGCGGAGCGTGGAGCCGGGGGTAAGGACGCTCGATCCGGCGACTGCGGATGACGATTCACGGTCCACTGAGTATTCGACGCCAGCGCAGATCACGTTCATCAATCGCAGCAGCGGCCCGGTGGACGTTTATTGGATCGACTATCAAGGACATCGAATGCTGAAGCGCGCAGAGCTAGCGGCGGGGGCGAGTTGGCGGACGGGCACTTTCCTCACACATCCATGGCTCGTGGTCGCAGTTGGCTCGGGCGGCACGAAGGAACGGGATACCGGACTGAGGGTGGCGGCTTTTGTCGCGTCGACCGCGACTGGAGGTGAGGCGATCATCACGGACCGGCGCTAACGGCAAACGAAGAAAAGCACTGCGTTTGGGAATGGACCCTTGCACACGCACCCTCGCTGTCCACTCTTAGCTTGCATCTAGGGAGAGAGGCGGGGAAGCAGCGTCTGGATATTGCTGCGAGCGCGATTCGCCCAAAGTTCACGCCCGCTGACTTCAGGTAGCGTCGACGCGTTCGGGAACGGGTGGTTTCGCAAGCAGCCCGGCGACAATCGGGATCGTACTCACTACACCGACCGCCAGAAGTGCCAAGCCTGCCCCTTTCCGTTGGTCCCTCGTGAGCCGCTCTGAAATCAGTAATCCGATGCCAACGCCGAGCGCAACGCGCGTTCCGGCGAGCAATAATGCCTCGGGGATCGTAAAAGCTGGCTCTGTTAATGCCATTGATTTACTCCTTCTTCTTGAGGGCGCTGTCGTTATCACGGATGAAGTTGCGGATCTCGTCGGCCAATCCCAGTAGCTTCTCCCACTGTTCTCGATAGAGGGTGACCGGGAAGCGACCCAGCCCGTAGACCGAGAGCCCGCCTTTCTCGCTCACCTTCATCGACGTCTGCCCCCTGGCCGGTTTCTTCAACGCTTCGTTCTCGGCACGGAGCCGCTCAATCTCTGCTTTTAAATCTTCGTCGGATGCCATGAGCTACTGATAGCACAACGCCAGAGAAGACGGACTCAGTGCTACCTGGAATGCATGCAAATCAGCTCCAAAAGACTCGATACGTCGTCTGCGTAACCCAAAACAAAAAACAGCAGATCCCTACAAACAGGAGCATTGCGGCAATGGGGAACAGCATCATGGCGACGACGGCTCCGCCAAGCTTGTTAAGCGAACGACCCATCAGCATCAATGGCACGAATATTGAAAGGGGAGCCAACGCCATCAGCAGAACGCCGCCAGCAATGAGTAATCGTGCCAGCCGTCGCCTGAACAGTAACATCCCGATGATCGTCAAGAAGCAGAGGGCAACAACCGCCGCTGCAAGAATGACTGCTCCAAATGTCGCACACGTCGGCTGGAAATCGGTCGCTCCGCAGACACCTGGCTTCATCTCGATGGCCGGAAGTTCCAGGTCAGCGCCAGCGTCAACGGTCTTCACCAACTGCCGGTAATCCGGTGATCGAAAATGCACATCGTAGATTCGTGGCTGTTCGGCTTCAAAAATGAATTTACCGTTCTGATCGGTCCTCGTTGACGCTACGGTCTCGCTTGATCCAACAACCTTGAGCACGACATCGGCATTCGCGAGGGGTGCGTGGACAGGGTTATTCACCTGACCGGCAATGCGAACCGTCGTCTGGCCGAGTAGAGCGGGAACGGCGGCGAGGACCATGGATCTGAGTAACCTGAACACGGAGATATTTTCCCACCATCTTGGGGTGGCTGATATTCTCACATTTCGCAAGCGAGGAAGTGAGCCAAATGACCGCTTTGATTCTGGGCGTGCTTGCCAAGTCACCGGGATGGGGACGGACGGCATCGTACATTCCCCTTAAGTATCTGGCTTTGGCTCTGAATGATCGTGGTCAGGAACCCAACGTCCCGGCCACCAAACTACAATTTTAAAAGACCGATGAAGAAGAAACCACCCGTCCTGCGATCTCCCAAACCGAAGGAGGTAGCGCAGGCCAGGGACCGATCCTGGCACAATGGCGGCGACATCGAAATCGGGTTCTATGCTCGGTCGCTTCAAAAAGCCGCCAAGAGGCTAATCGCAACTCTCGACCTGGAGCCGAACCCCAAGGCAGCGTGGGATGCGTGTCCCGTCATTCTGCTGTACAGGCAGGCCATCGAACTCCGCTTGAAATCTCTGGTCGGTGAGGGCAGCAACTTCCTGAAGGAGAGAACCGATCCCCTCTCGCTGGCTAAAACACACTCGTTGCGTTGGCTGGCCCAGATCGTCTGCCAGATCGTCAGGGCGGTTAAATGGGAGAACGAGTTCCATTGCGAAGGCGTCGCGAATCTTGCCGACTTCAGCGCACTGGTGGACGAGCTTGAATCCTCCGACCCTGTGGCGGCTGCGATGCGTCGTCGGAGCGTCCGTCGTGATGGTTCGGTGCCGTCTCAGCTTGAGTCCCCCAACATAATTCGATTCGCCAGGAAGTTGGACGGCCTACTCGAGTTGTTGGCGGCGACCGCAGACGGACTTGCGGCGGTGTGGGATCTGGAACAGGAAGGGATCTCCGTAGATCTCGATTCTGGGGACGATTTCAAGCCGACGATTCAGTAAAGGTTACTGCCGCCGGGGATGATCGCATCGCCCCAAGCATTCACCTGCAGGCTGACGTTGCATTGCACACCGCGAGCTACTCTTGCGCCACCAGGCCGCCGCAAGTCACTTCAGTCCCGTGCCACGATTGAGAGTCCCATCTTGATTGAGGACGAGGATATTCTTGCGCTTAACGATGATTGCTATCGGCGCTCCCATGAATCCCCGGCAACCGATTTCATCATTATTACAGGGCTCCTTGCTCAGATTCGGTGAGCCGACGACCCTCCCGTAAACGATTGCCCATTCATTCGGCACGTCAGCTTCGGAATAGGTAGTCGAGCCATCCTTCACCCTGATTTGTGGTTGCTTGTGGACACCGAGCTTGGTGGTTTGACGAACGACGGCCAGTTGCCTCGCAACGAGTTCTTGATCTACGTTCGGCTCGTCGCTCGGCGGTTTCGGGAAGCCATCTTCGGAGTACGACCAAATCAAAATCATATTCGGCCACTCGAATCCCTTGGTCACAATCGGCTTTCCGCATTGGTCTTGGGTCAAAAACTCGCTTCCATCGATGAGGCTGGAAATGCTATAGAGCCGTCCGACGACGGCCACGGCGGAATCGCGATATTCGTTGGGATTGCCCAGAATTTCGCAGACCGTCACCATTCTCTGGCGACCCGCTTCAGGCTGCGCCACCGCAACGCAAGGGAGCAGCGCAACAACGATAGATGCGGTCCGCATCATCGTAATGATATCGCCATAACATCCGGCCCGGAATCCGATCTTCAAATACGCTCCAGCGCCTCAACCGTCAGCTCGCTTTGCACGTTGCCGGTGTTCAGTGTAGCGGCAGGCTCGAACAGCAGAACATGAACTTCTTCTTCGGCGACCGGGCGATGTTCGACGCCGTGCGGGACGATCAGGAACTCGCCCTTCTCGATCCACACGTGACGGTCCCGAAACTCCATGCGGAACCGGCCCTTCACCACGAAGAACAGTTCGTCTTCGACGTCGTGATGGTGCCAGACAAACGGACCGGCGAACTTGACCAGCTTGACCTGTTGGCCGTTCAGTTCCCCGACCACCCTCGGCTTGAAATGATCGGCGAACAGGGCGAACTTCTCCAGCAGGTTGACCTTTTCCATGCCGCCAGCGTACCACCGTTCGATCTGGATAAATCATCAATTGGCGGAATCACTCACGGAGCCTTTTGCGCGGGGCAGCTTGCGTCTTTGAAGATCACGGTGATCCCGGTTCCAATGCTTCCGTTCGACGATTCGCTGATCGTAACGCGCTCGTATTCGGTTGCCACCACGTTGTGCAAGCCGGTCGCCATCGACATTCGATTCACTTCTTTGCCTCGGATCGACGGCGGAACGACTTCCGCCAACACTTCATCGACCTGCTGTTTCGTGAGCGCACCAGGCGGAACCGTTCCCACGATTTGCATACCCGAAGGAAGTTGGATTCGGCACGCCTGCTTGCTCGGTCCATAATCCACGACCATTTCGATTCCGGGTCTTACCGTGAACGTTTCCCGTTCCAGTGGTGGGCCGTACTTGGAATGCAAAGTGAACGAATCGAGTTGGGCGAATGCGGACGAAGCGGCAATGAGCGAAAGAGTTGTGCCGATTAGGAAGTTCATATCTACTGCTCCCACCAAGCGTAAGTGATGTAGGCCAGGCTGACTGCCGCCACGATCAGGAGGATTAGGAGATAGCCGCCGAAAATGTCATGCCAGTAAGCCCCGATTGAGATGCCTAAAGCCAACATCCCCACTTTAAAACAACCGGCCTGCCACCATTTCAGGGTAAACGTCTTGAATATATTCATCGGGCCCTTCCTGTGCTCCTCAGCGTAGCACCGGCACGGGATTTACAGATTATGCGCGGCCATCGCAGCCAGGACACTCGCGTCGCCGAAACGTACAGCCATACCGACACCGACTTTACTCCTATATATAAGGTCTGGACAGACCAAAGTCGGTGTCGGTGTGGCTCCGCGATTTTACACGCGTTGCAGATAGGGAGGCGACTCCGCTCTTCACAGCAAGCCGCAGGCTGCCAGCGCGCACCACATTACTTGGCGAACAAAATCGTCAGGCCGTGCGGCGCGTCCGGTGTGTTGTTCGCGACGACGATGTCGGGCTTGCCGTCGCCATTCAGATCGCCTATGGCGAGGCCCGACAGCCGGTCGGCACATCGAGCACGGATGCGGTTCCGCCCTCGAAGACGAACAGTTTGTTATTCGAGGCGCAGGTTACCGCGATGACTCCCTCGCTCGATGCGATGCGGTCCGGTCCCCGGCATCCCGCCAGCGAAAGCCGCTGCGCGGCGCGAAACGATCCCTTCCCGTCATTGATCAGGACGGTCACCACAAGCTGTTTCGGGTCGCGGATGTCGCGGTCGTAAGGAATCACGGCCAGATCGCCGTTGCGCTCGTCCGCCGCGACGGCCCATTGGAACACGCCCGCCGGATACGCTGTGCCATGGAATCCCCCTTTGCCGTCATTTAAGAGAATAGATACGGTGTTGTCGTCGAGATTCGTGGTCACCAGATCGGGCTTGCTATCGCGATTGAAGTCGGCCGTGCGCACGCGCTGATATGGACGCTTGCCCGTGGCGAACGGCTTTCCGGGACCGATCAGATTGCCCGCCCCATCGCCCGCCAGCAGGCGGACTTGGTTGCGTCCCCAATCGTCGGTGACCACGTCGAGTTTGCCGTCTCCCGTGAAATCCGCCACGGCGAGGCCGTGTACGTGAGGATGCGAATCGACCGTGAATGGCGAATGCTCGGATGGTCGAAAACTGCCCTTACCGTCGCCCAGCAGAATCGTGATCAGAGGCACTTCGGTGTTGGCGATGGCGATATCGATGTTGCCGTCGCCGTTGAAATCGCCGAACGCGAGGTCGTTCGGGGATTGTCCCGTACTGCAGGGAGGGCCAGGCGTGACCTGGAAATGCCCGTGTCCGTCGCCCAGCAGGACGGTCAGCGTGCGGCTGGTCGTGTTGACGGCGACAATGTCGGGATGGCCGTCATGATTGACGTCGGCGATAGCAACAGATGCAGGGCCGTCGCCAGCAGGGACGGTGATGCGGTCGAACGCAGGCGCGGCGAAAAGCAGGCATGCGACGAAAAGGAACGCCAACTTCATGATGTGCTCCTGGCTCACTGACGCGTTAAGGTGAGAATCGTTAGTTTAAAAAGGACCTAGCTGACCTAAAGTCGGTGTCGGCGTGGGTCGGCGATTTTACAAACGCTCCCGGACGGCGGGATGCCTGCTGCTATACTTCCGCCAAGTGACAGATCAAGAAATTGTGGACTCCTTTGCAATGGCCGCAAAACCACGCCTGATGGACCTGCTCAAGCTCAAGGTCAGGCACGTTTACGAAACGACGCCAGGCGGTGCGAACTCGAAGATCGTGATCGATGGCGACGAAGTGCAGTTCAAATCGATCAGGTCGACACAGCCCTACAAGGAAATCGGGCGATTCGTCGCCGAGGACAAAGTGATCGGTTTCGTTGTCAATCCAGGGCTGCTGCCAATCGTCAAGGCAATTTCGATGGATATCCGTGGGCGGAAGATGCTGGTCACACGCCGGATACAGGCCAGAGATGACGACAAAGGCGTGGTCGCCCAACTGGATCATTTCGGAGTGCGGATCATGATGGCTTTTGATCCGGCTCGCGACGAAACGCAGGTGGTTTGGGAAGTGCTGTACGGCGTAGCGTAAGTGCCGGAAGAAGGTTTCATACCCGTCAGGAAGTGTGCTCGAAGGCGAGGATTCCTTGAGCCCCGACCCTCGCAACGGAAAAACGTACAGCCATACCGACACCGACTTTACTCTTATATACAAGGTCTGGCCGACCAAAGTCGGTGTCGGTGTGGCTCGGCGATTCTACATGCGTTCCAGACCAGCGGGCGAATCCGCTCTTCCCAGCAGTTTCAGGTGCCCAGTAACGGCGTCGATACTTCCATCTTCGTCCGGCCCAATGGCGAGGCAGGTCTTCGTGGGAAGACTGCCAAACTCCGTATGGCCCGCATCCGTGATGACGTGGACCGTCGCTGCATTGCTTGCGACATTGCTGGTAGACTCGTAGGCCATGAAACATGAAGATGCTCTCGAAATTCTTAAAACATTGGGAATCGCTGTAGATGTGCACGATGATCCTGCCACGACGTTGGAAAGCCTACCTCCCCCAGGGTTTGTTCCTCCTCAAGATCTACTGGGACCTCTCGTGTCGGATGGAAGCGGTTTCGTTTCGACTTGGTTTGGAGTGCCTCGGCATACGGCGTTATGGTCTAACTGGATCGCCCCACCGGCGACAGCTAAAAATCTCCGGTTCGTTTACGAGGCTGCGGAGGAGGATTGGGTCTTCAAGCCGTGCCCGGATGCAGTAACAGTCGGTTGGAATGGACGGTGTGCTATTCAGTTTGCTTGGTTTGCGAAACTGGAACAAAGCGGAGCTGGCTATAGGGTCGGTTTTTGGAATCAGAAGGACCTGGCCAGGATTGCACGGTTTACGATTTACTTCAACGTTTAGACCTATCCGGGCGAATCGGCGTTTTCAGCCATCGCGGCGCAAGCCGTTCCTGCCCCCCAGAGTCCGAGATTGGCGAACGAAGGGCGATGCCGTTCCCTGCCCGGTCGCCAGGACGCGATTTCCCTTGCATTCCTCCGCGTTCGGAGTGATCCATGTGTTACGCGGTGACTACCGCAAGGAGCAAACATGACCACAACTACTGAACAAACTGAAGCGGCGGAGACGAAGGCCAGCAAGAAGCCCCGAGTCGCGCCACGTCGGGCCAACGTTGCCCCTGCCAAGGGCAAGACGGGTAAGAAGACCAGCCCAGTGAAGAAAGCGGCCGGGGCGCGTACGAAGGCCAAACCGGCCAAGAGCGGGGCCCGCGACGGCAGCAAAACAGCGACGATCCTCGAAATGCTGAAGCGGCCCGGCGGAGCAAGCGCCAAGGAACTTTTGAAAGCGACCGGCTGGCAGAAGCACTCGCTGCGGGGGTTTATCTCCGGCACAGTTGGGAAGAAGGCGGGGTTGACGGTCACATCCGTGAAGGGCGAGGACGGTGGGCGGGTTTACTCCCTCAAAGCTTGAGCGCTAGTCGCCGCGTTCAATCACGCCGCCGGACTCGGGTTCGGCGGCGTTTTTCGTTTGGGGGTAGGCCGACGCGGAGGAGAACTCCGCAGGCACGCCAGCCGCTGAATCGCATCATTGAGCGGCAGAAAGTGCGGGAAATCTTAGGGAAGGCGTGAACGGATTTTCCTGTAGACTGACGGCATGAAATCTTTCATCCAGTTTAAGGGCGGCGAAACGATAAACGTCGCCCATATCGTGAAGTTTGTGGAGCAACCCGACAACATTCAGATTTTTCTTTCGGACGGCAGCAGCAGGAGCCTCACCGATCAGCAAGCTATCAACAAATTCATTAATGAATTGAAAGAAGGAATGATCTTCACGTATTGATGCCGCGCGTGTACTACGTGCGTCCGAACTGTCACTTCATATTGGCGTCAGCAGTCTGTGAATGACGCGGAACACGCTGCTCCGCGTCAGCCCACTCCCCAACGGTGATTGCCCTTCAACCGCTTTGCTCGCGGTACGCGATCCCGATCAGTTGCCGCAGCACGTCACACCGAGTCTTCAGTTCTTCGATGCCAAGGCGAGTTTTATACGCCCGTTCCCGTTTGTCGTATTCGATTGTCCCTATCGGAAATCCCGTTCTCTTTGAGAAGATGGCAGTTATTCGATGCTGATCCTATTGTCCGCTTTCTTTTCCATGCTGGGTTCGATGGTCCGCTCACGCGCTGCGCTGGAACTG
>Ga0182030_10007690_pt1 | contig 22447 bp, 26 predicted proteins | sample 812S3MmetaG_FD_121299 | JGI IMG/M metagenome (GOLD analysis project Ga0182030, IMG submission 121299) | Permafrost microbial communities from Stordalen Mire, Sweden - 812S3M metaG (Illumina Assembly) | ecosystem: Environmental > Terrestrial > Soil > Wetlands > Permafrost | place: Sweden... | reverse complement strand
CTGATGATTATTAGTAATGGTTTCAGATCTTCTAATTTTATGGTATGAAGAAAGTTGAACGCAGAACAAATATAGATACTTGATAAGATTCTGAAGTTCAGCGCAATTGTGATGAAGAGATTGAATTCAATGCAGTAGTGAGGATGTCTGCAACTAATGACGGGAAGGCGGGAACTATACTCCAATCAGTTAATTATCTTAAGAACAACGGGACTGCGATCTCATCTTATCTCGGGCATCTCATCATCGATCCATCGTCTGACATCTATATCATCCGAAGTTCGATCTATTTCGGTCCCATCCAAAAGAACATATTAAGAGGAGGTAGTGCGATCATCGAAGTACAAATAGGGGGTGAGAGAAAAGCCAACGAGATGATTTTATGGGGACCTCTGTACCATTAGAAGCTGACAACGCTAAGAATGCCATCATTAAGTCTAAATTCAAGGCAATCGTTACCAAATCTACATTACGACCCTTACAACTATCCTGTCTTACGTCACAGCTTCTCCTGGTCAATGGAGAAATCTCAGAAATATTGTAAGCTATCTTACGGTCTAATTCATTATATTAAAAGTAATTCTACAGATAAGTTTCCCCTAGCTCCTCATATTCGACTTGTTATTTGGGCAAAAGAAGATCTAAGAATTGCAGGAGCAGAGCCTCAAACATTCCCATCTCTTTCATCTCACACAAACACAGTTCCATAACCCGTCCCCGGACCCCTCAAAGTATCCTCTTGAGTCGCTTGCGCATATTGCGAAATATTTGAAAAAGTCCCCTCCAAATCCGGATACGGCGTATTCTTCCAAACCTGTTGAATCCTCCTGGCACTCTGCAAAAAGCTTTGCTGAACACCAGCGTAATTTTCATACGTCAAGCTTCCATTCCTCTTCACCCACTTCCCATCCACAATCACGGATTCAATATCACCCACATGCGAGTGCAGAATAACCGCAGCAACAGGATCAACCCATCCTAGCATGCCCGGACTATTACCTGTGAATATCAACACGTCTGCTTTGGCGCCCGGCGCAATGATGCCGAGATCGGGACGCCGGAGCGCGAGACCGCCTCTCTGGGTCGCGAGTAAGAAGGCCTGGTTCGCTGACATGGGGTTGTTGGTTGGGACCTCCCAATTCGTGGTTACCTGTCTATAAAGCGTTTGTCTGATGGTCTGCAACCAGATCCTTGCTTGGGTTATTATATCCCCAGAGTAGGTGAAATGGGTATCGATTCCTAGACTGGCTTGGTCTTGGATGAGATAGGTCTGGGGATGGTCATGGCCGTAGTGAAGTTCTGATTCAGGGGTCGTGCTGATGTATTGGTTGGTGCTGCGGAGGAGGGCGGCGTCGAGGGGTTGGAGGAAACTGGCGTGGGAGAAGACGACCGGGGTGCTGGTGTTGAGGTAGTTGTAGGAGTTTACGATACTGGGGGAATTGTAGTAGGCCCATGGCCCACCTAGGCAGTGGGTTGTTACTACGGAGACATTTGCTTCTCTAAAATAGTGTCAGTTTCGTCCAAATCATACGAAATTTTCTGATAAAGGATGCTTATCTTACGTCGCAGCAGCAATAACGCTGTTGACTTCGTCTGGAGTGGCGCAACAGAAAAAATCATAGGCTAGGCCTAATGAGACAGAAGTGTTCTTGTATAAACCTTCCTGAGCAATACTCTTCAGTTTCGCAAGTTGGTCATCGATAGTGTAATTATTCGTCAACGGATGAACAGTGTAAGCATGGAAAACTCTTGCCCCGCTATCGATAGAACCATTAAGGCCCGCCTGAGCTGTTGCATCAGACCAGGATCCATGAGCATGATCCAATATGCTCGTAACGCCGGCATTCAGATTCTCCAGATGCCCAGCAAGCTGTCCCCAATATATATCATCGGCTGTGAATAGGTCCTGAGATGCGAACTCTCCATAGCGGGCAAAATATTCCGAGAGACTGGTGTTCGAAGCAATGGTTTTGAAAGCGGTTTGCCAGCCGTGGCGATGCGTGTCCACGAAACCGGGAGATATGATTTTGCCCGCGACATCAACTACCTCCGTTCCTGTGGGAATTGTAACGTTGGAGGAGCTGCTGTCGAAGATGGCGTTTATTTGATCATCAACTATCAATACCGAATTATTGCGTAGCACTTGGAGGCCCTGGGTTGATTGGTCAAACGCAATAACGGTCCCACCAGAGAGGAGGATCGAAGAGGCGGCGGCAATGCTTGAACTGCTACACAAGGCTAGCAGTAGCAGAGGCCTGGTAACTGGCAACTGGAGTAAGGACAGCAGCATGGTGAAGACTTGAAGTCTCGAAGTTTTTTTTAATGACCAGAATGGGGAGTCACCGCAAGCTAGAACAATTGAGAAAGGGAAAAAATAACTAGAGTAAAGAAACTTCTGTTGCAGACTTTAAACCTATGTGCTGGAAAGGCCATATTTATACTTGTACTGTTGTGTAAGTCAATCCCGGCCTCTCCACTTGCTGATGATCTTGGGTCTTACATTGACCCTCAAGCAAGTAAATTTACAACCTTATCCACCGAAAAAGGCACTTGCCTTGACTGAATATGGGTGACTAACGCAGGTAAAACATCGGCATTTGGCGGGCACCGCAGAGATCATGACAACATCCTGGCTGACTTATGCTGACAAAACTGCGGGGTCAGAAACCTCGTTGTCCCGATCTGGTGGTGAGAAATGTCACTTTACTAAGTGTTCTATCCTGGCACGTAATCAAAAACGAGAATGCTTGAAAATCCAGTGAAATTTTGAAATGCCGCTTCCAGGGTCCTGAATGGACAGTACACGACGGCAGCGTTGTGAATGGACAAATCCTGGTCTTGGCGAGGCCCACCGCCCGCTCCGATCCAGCCGGACGAGCTGACTGCAGTACCGGAGTGCAGAGCGGGATGCGCAACAGATTCTGATTTGAGGGTGTTTGTCATGGTTTGTTCCTCTGATAGTTATGATTTGCTGGTCTCTACGAAGTACGATAATTAGCTCGACTTGTTTATCACATGGCTTTGGTCAGGTGACCGTTCACTTCTTGTAGAAGTAACTCTCTTCTCTTTTATTTCCTTATTTCAATAAATCTTTTATCTATACATACCATACCTATATTAGGTCACTTATTTCTCGAAATCTTCGATAAATAAAGCTCAATTTAAAGAAAAGTTATCTACAAAAATATTGAAAAAAGAACGGCTAAAAAAACTAGTCTGAAAAATGGGAGGGAAGAAAATGGGGATTAGATGGGCTGCAAATTATCTGCTGGTATATCTTATCCGTGAAGTTCTTTTTCTTCTTCGTGATTAACTTCTGGAGCCTTGTGTTCCTACAGTGTTCAAGTGTGGCCCTGCAGCTCGTCGAAGAGCCGCATGTCCAGAAGATTGATTATGAGGCTTAAAATTGATGACGAGACCTGTTCGGATGAACTGTGTTTTCTGCCCCAACCGCAGCCTCTGGCTAAAATTCAAGGTAGAAGCCACACTTTCCTCCTCGAAGTTGTGGTTCGCATGCCGCCTCTATTAGTGTCGCCCTAAACGGTAAAATAAGAGAGCCTCAAGATCAACTCGTCTTCTCATAGGATGTTAGCAGTAGTGTTTGCTGATTGGAAGAATCTGTTTTGCATCCCTGACTTTGTCTCCGAAGACGAGGCCATTTCGGGTTAGATTTGTTGGCAAGGCTGACCATCATCCCTCCCTTCGAGTCTGAGTTCCTCTATGGCCAAGTCACCGCTAGCGCTTGCAATCTCCCAGCCTCATTTCTCCTAGGCTTTGTAGAGGCTAGGAGAGCTTCAAAGCTTGAGTAGGATAGGGAAGGAGCGATGACTAAAATAGTAGAATGAGGCTAGGAGAGGCGGCCACTCCTATGAGGAGGGGAGAAATAAGGATGGGAGATTGCAAGCGCTGGTCACCGCTTTCTACTGCTGATAGCAAATATCGAGGTAGTACCTTCCAAAGGCTGGTTTAAGGTAGAGGCGATAGGTAAATGCAGTGTTGCTTATTTCTCGGGTAGTTCCCGTCTATTTTGCAGCGGAAGTTATGCCTTGATAGCAAATCTGACTATGCGAACCGTACTTATTTGATCGCGGGGGACATTTCACATTGTAGATGCGCATATAACCCAACATTTATACAGAAATGCGTTGTCTCGTTGTCTCCCCCGACCGGTCGTCACATCCATAGCCGTTTGCGTAATTCAATCCCCACTACTCAACTAAGGCTCCGCCCGACCACCAGTCTTCTTCAATTTTCCACCGGTCCAGATTATGGTAGGGATGGTAGCCAAGGCGCACAATAACCCCAAACTCCAACCTAGAGTACTCCATCCTGACTCGGTGACAACATAACCTGACCAGATGGGTCCAATCAAGGTTCCTGTGGCAAATCCCGAGTTCAACAGTGCATAACCCTGGGCGTATGCTCCTTTAGCTCCGTACCGTCCTGGGCGCTTCTCTTCATTGGCTTCAATGGCATAACTTATCTCCGCCGCAAATGGAATACCAATAAAATTAACACCGAATCCGATGATGGAAAGAAGCGCACAGAGAAGCACAATTTGGCCTATGCCATCATGGGTGACTTCACGAAGTAGCACGAGTGCTGGGAGGCATAGTAGGAAGCCTATACACGCAATCCACTTTGGCCCCAGCTTATCGTTGGCCCAGCCAACGACCGGCGAGGCGAAAGATGGTATGAGAAACGCAAAAAAGATCAATCCGGCGCCGAGGGAGCCCCAGCCGAAGAGGGCGTGGACATGTAAGGGAAGAACCGTATCAAAGGTGGAAAACAAAGTTGCTTGCACACAGCAACCAAACAAAGCGGTCAACACACGAGGAGTTTTCATGAGTGAGAAGACGGCGGCGTAGGCGCTCTCGTTACTCTCGCTGTGTTGCGCCTCGACGATTGAGCTTTCGACGGGCGATTGAACCGAAACCACCGTTGTAGTTGACTTACCCTCGATCTGGAGCGGTGGCTGCTCGATTTCGTCTTCGCCAATCCATTTCCTGGCATCTTTCTTCTCGATCAAAGCTACACGCAGCAGGATATCAACAGCAATGAGTCCAAAAGAGATATAGAAAACAGCATAGTATCCAGCAGCGGCATAGACGGCACCTCCCACCAGCGGCGCGACTAGGCAAGCCATACTAATGCTCATGAAAACATAGCCCAAGCACTGCCCCACTTCAGCCTTGGGTACACTATCAACCACCAGCGCCATCCCAACCGACCAGACCACGGCTCCCGAAATGCCTAGCAGCAGACGGCCCACGACGAAGACGCTGACGCTGCGTCCAAAGCACAGCATCATGCCTGCTGCCAGCAGCGCGAGAAGGCTTACAAGGAGCGGCAACCGTCGAGCGCCCATGTAGTCAGCGGCCCATCCTGCGATCGGAGAAAAGGCTACCAAAGTCCCTCCGTAGATGGCGAGTAAGACGGCCGTCCAATGCTGCACGTCTCCGGGAGCGACACCTGCTCGGTCTGTAAGAGCAAAAGGTACGACGGGGACGATCTATTTCAGTCAGTGGAAAGAAGGAATGGAAAATATATAGTACACACGCTTTCACCGATAAAGACATCTGTGAAGTGGGCGAGGCTGACAACTGCTACGATATACCATTTCGATGACCTAAAGCGCAAGAAGAGTGGTGGCTTGGAAATATTCAAGGCCATTACAAACGGTGGGACGGTTATCAAAATGCTTGAAAGATCATATTGAGGAAAATGGATGAACGATAATATATTTCAGGCTTATCCCATCCACGCATGACATCGCACCAAAAGCTCCGGCCACCGTAGTTAGTGAACAGAGCCTGAAATTCTAGCGACAATTCCACTAAACTGCCCTGTCCATTAGCGAATTTTCGTGCTGAAACTTTAAAAATTAGCGACTTCGCTGCTGGCTATGGTGGCCGAAGTTTTAGCACGATGTCATGCGTGGATGGGATATACTTTTACACACATGATATACTGTATTTAATGTTTTACTATAATTCCTTGTTGTTTTTGTTATATTTTACTGTATGTTTTATTAGTCCGAGTAGGTCGGGAAACCAACAACGACGCTTTCAATCTTTCCTGCATGAGGTAACTGTACGGCACTGCATGTCACCCCGCCCAGTCCGAGCCACAAGTGGCCTCTCAATGCCCATGGGAATCTGCAGCCAGGGTCCGTGGCTGACCGACGTGACGAAAGTACGGGCCCGCGTGGTTCTTCTGCTGAAATGGGTGCTGTATCCTAGAAAACAACGCAAACTAGTGCCCATCAGACGTTCCACTACAGAGACCCATAGAGCAGACCGTGCATATGGTTGTTCGACTTGCCCTTGCTCTCAGTTGCATGCATGTGGTAACCTTCCGTTTGGATCCCTCGTATAACGCGCATTGCTCGTACAACGTTCATTGCGAGTAAGCTCAGAGATACTGCATACGAGAAGTGAAGGCTACAGATATTGATTAAATGTTTTCGCCGGTAGCCCCGGGGAAAGAGGCACAGGAGACGGAAGATTCCTAATTGAATTCGGCAAACATTGTGGGACATGGTTGCTCTATTATGAAGCCTGTTGTTGGAAGCGTGGGGCAGATTTACCTGCATGCTTTTAATTTTTCTGTGTTTGCAGGGAAGACTCAGAGACGACCTCCTCTGCTGTCTTCTTTCCTCGAAATTCTCCTACTTCCACCGGATTTGAATTTTCAAAGCGACTAAGTGACCTCTCTTCTTATCAATGTTCTAATAATTCCTACAGCTTCTGTATCCTCAGCATTCATGCCCTAGGACTTGTAAAGTCCCTGGTGTGACCGTTCTCATTCATGTCCTCAGCTAATCGTCAAAGTACACTAGTACTCGAGCCTCAATACTTTCACGACAATCAGGTACAAATCCATCATCTTCCAAGGGCAGTCTAAATGTCAGGATTTCAAAGTTAGTGTTTTCTTGATGAGAAGTTCAGGAGTATTTGGAGCAAGGTAGAAACATATTTCGGGAGCAGCTCTAAGTCTCAACTTCAAAAAAAAATACTTGAAGGGGGAATGCTCTTGACTTGCCGGAAAGACGTATGAGGAACGGCTAGAAAACTGTTAGTTTCAAAGCTGTAGACCTCTATGGCACTTCTTACGATTGCTGTTCATCGAATCTACCTGCCTAAACAAAAGCAATTCGTCCGGCATCTGTTCGCTGATGTAGACCCACTGATGCTTCTCGCTGTAATGGACCATCATGTTTTCGCGGCTGATGTTCGCGAAGACGGTGTCGCTTGCCACGAGCTCTTCAACTGGGTTGACCGTCGTGGCGTCGCATACAGCGAGGGGCCAGTCATGAAGAGGGCCTTTGAGTGGCTTCCACACGCTAAAGGTCGATATCAGTAAACAAAGGCCCGGAATAAAAACTAATGACTCACTTGAGATATGTCCAGCGTCCAGCAAGTACTTTAGGAGCATTTTCTTTATGGAGGGTGCGAATGACTGCCTTGATAGCGTCCGAAGTTGAGTCTGATGCCCAATTAAATTATAAATAGACAACTTGAAGAATTGGCTCACCAACATGAGCACGAACAGCGGGCTGAGCCCGGATTCTTGTGTCCATGTACGAGTCCGGGAACGAAGCGTGGCGCCTACGGACCTGCAAGAGCTCAGTAAAAGGCTCTACAACAATTCTTGCGACTTACAGCAGTATCGAAGATCTGAACAGAGGAGCATCCCAACCGTTTGATAAGAGCGTGGCCGAGGTCCTCGCAGTAGATATCTTCAATCTTCTTCTGATCAAACCAATCTTCGTACTCCATCCGGTCTTCATATTTCAGCATCTCGATGCCGTTCTTTTCGAAATTATACCTAGTACCGGTCGCTCTTATGTCTTTGATAGGAACATCAGGCACCTTATGTGCCTTGAGATTACTTCTTGGCACATCCTCGGTGTCGAAATCAAGACTGTAGGGCTTCTCCGTTTTAAATAGCTCATCCCGACGGAGGAAGTAGAGAGTTGCTTGAGTATCTTTCATCATAATGTTAGATGCACGTTAAGGCTGGACTTCCTAATTCTTCAAGTAGTTGAATAAGGAGGACCAGTGGGTAGAGGCGAGGACCCTGAAATTCTACGAATGCGCTCTTTTCCCCGCCCTTTTCCCCCACTCTCGGTCTTTATATTTCAAAAGCCGTGCATACCCTTGTTCTATTCTGACATGGGTATCGTCAGGTCGGAGAGACTTCTTCGGAGGAGCCGAATATGATAGACGATTACAAAGTCGTTGTAGCCACTCAGAAGACGGAGCGTGAGACTTATGCAAGGCGGAAGAATAAAGAAAAAGACCATTGATTTTAATTGACTACTGTAGAATCAAAAGCACATAGTGAGACCAACGAGATGGCATACCGAGTGGTAACGACGCGATCCCTAAAAAATACAGTGTCTCGCATAAATTACCGTATTCGAACATGGTTGGTTGTTATCATGAACAATAGTTTGGTAAGCTCTGCGCAAGAGAGGCACATACTACCAACTGGTCACATTGCTTGATACCTGCATAAATAGGCTTATCGCGTGATATCTTTGATAGCAGTAGTGCTTATATTTTGGCTGGATTTTGGGGAATCAAAAGATATGGGCAAATATTAGAGGATAGCTTTCATGATCTGCCTCAATATCCCTGAAGATCACGGTCACGTACATGATGGTTTCTGACATACATATCACTAACATTCGAACGTGGCTACTATTCATTGGGGAGTGGTCTGATAAGACCTACGTAAGAGGGGCACATATTATGGACTAGCGAGGTTGATTTGATGTTCTGTTCATGGTGTGAAGTCTGTCAAATTAGATATCAAACGGTCTGAATCCTACCGGCAACAAACCTCCTCTTCTCCTTACCAGACACAGTCATAACCATTCCTGGAACCAACCACACAGAATAAGTCACCGACGCCTTAAATCTATCTCTCACAATGGCTCCCCAACTTCATCAACCATGGAAAAATGCATCCCCATCCGCCACTTCACCCACTGCCCATAATGAGACCTGGCTGGAGGCCTACGAGAGTGACAAGAACCTCGCTGCCGAGGCATCCAATGGTATCCAAGCCGAAATTAAAATGAACAAAGTGATGTAAGTTAAATTCATATTTGCCAAACATTTCGACAGCTACTGATGGTGAATAAATCGCAGCTCTGCCAACACTGGCGCTGGTCTTGTTCAACCCTGGAAGAATGCTTCTCCTTCTGCTCCTCTACCCACTGCCCACAATGAGACCTGGATTGAAGCTTATGAGAGTGACAAGAATCTCATGAGCGAGGCCTCCAATGGCATCCAAGCTGAGATCAAGATGAATAAGGTCATGTAAGTTTTTGTTACGGGTGTAGGCGATCAAAAACTAATACCTCTGTTCGTAGAACCAAGTAAATGTACCCAGTCATGAATATTTATCACAGCGGCTGGTGGTGGTGAAGAAATCGTTGGAGAGTATACTGTTTCATCCTAGTTTCAGCTCTGAACGTATTGGGATGAACTGGGAGACGCGCGATCTTTTCGTAGGCAGATTGAGAAAGCCATACACTATAAGACTAAATTGTGCAGAATCGGGTGACCTCAGTAAGTGATTTCACAGGCGTCAGTCTCCAATTAACAAAATAATTTCTTGCCGCTCTATGCATGTAATCTTACCCATTGTGAATAGCATCGTCGAATTCGTCCATATTATTTCACAAAGTGTTAAGGAATAACAGCTAATGTCCATCCCTGTGTGCCGTATGTGCCGGGGAAAATAACAGGTACTTTGACTTCAAGTATTTTAAAATCTATACACATCTCTATATCTCTTAAAATATCTTAAAAGTTATATTTTATAGTTATTTCTAGATATTTTAGAACCCTTTTACTAGAAAATTATATTTATATCGTTACTCTTGTATTTGATTAACAGAAAGTCTTTTTTATAGCATAATAGGATTTCTTTAATATACCTCTGCCACCAAGCTTTTACTATTTTAAATATATATTAAAGGATTGTATCCAAGCTACAAAATCTTGTAGCTATACAAAAAATCGTTCTGAGCCTTATGGCTGTGATGGTGTGCAAATTCATGTAAGATTGCTATGCGGATTAGGACTTTTTATTAAAGCAACTAACGATATTTGGGCTAGAACGAAACAGCCCTGCACGTCCGATTATATACGCCATAATCTTATTCGTAAAACCTAAGGCCAAAAGTGGCTGGAGCTCTGTGGCGCTGAGTGCGCCACATCCAGCTTAGTACCGATTTTGATGCCTGGCCAGTGTTGGTTGGTCAAGGCATGAAAATCGCCCACTCCTTTCTACACCTGGGTCCTAGCCTAGAGTAGTGGAATCTCAATTGAGAAATGTCAGGACAAGCAGTCGGTACGTGTAAGGTGGACGAAATCGACAAAGTTTCAAGCAGTGCGCATGGATAGCAGCAAGCCACTCAGGCAAACACGTCATACAGAGAATCAGAAACAGCAGGGATGAGCTACGGGAGACCGTGGGGATCTCCAAGTAGGAGTGCAGTTTGTCGTATTACCCGTAGATAGAAACCCTTAGATAGCGCACACTTGTAGCTGAGAGGCTATCTTAGAGCTTCAAAGGATGCTCTGCGGCAGCAGCGGCTAAGAGGAGCCGCTCCAGAGCACGGAGCGCTGGAGCGGAGGTAATAGTTGAGAGGCACCTCTGGAGAGAATTGAAAGCGTAAGATCAGCCGCTCGAGAGGCCACACTACCTACGCAGATCCGCGAAAGACGTATCGATTCTTAAGAGGATCCTCTTGGCCCGTCTCAAGTTGTAACACGGCCTGAGCCTGTAAGAGAGCCCGCCGCTTGAGCATAGCAAGACCGGTGCCAGCACGAGACCGCGCGAGCAGAGCAGTCCCCGTAGAATTGCTGTTCTCCACATTAACTCGGCGTAGATGGATTGCTCTCTACCTACAGAAATGTTTTGTAAGCCTGGTTGAGCCATTATAGACTTGTACAAAGACGAGGACGACGTGAGTAGCAAGCAGATCTTCTCACTTTGTAAATGTTATCTGAGGAGCAGAAGTCAGCTTTCCTGAACCTGGTTGTCTTTAGGTAAAGTAGCACGACAGTATTAGTTCAAGGGTGTGCTATCTACGACTTGCGCTCACTGATTTCTTTGAGTAAGTAATGCCATCGCCCTGGGCATAGTAAGGTGATTCCTCGGTTCTAACAGTATCCAAGAGTACAGTAAGGCTTTGCCGAGCCTGACCTACCTATTGCCAGTTGGCAAGAATCGTCTCACCCTCCTTTAAACCCGCTAACCTTACTGTCTCCTTCCACACAAGCTCCCTCTTTGCCGGATTCCTCGACTCCTCGCTCGTCTCCAACGGTGTTCTCCCATCAAAGTACTTGTCCTTCGGAAATCCCTTTATCTCACCAGCCTCAAACGCCGCCTCTAAGACATCACCCGCCGAGCGGCTCGGGGACCGTATTATCCTGTTGTTCGGTTTCAGATACAGTATGAGCGGATAGATGATCTTGAAGGCAAGCACACGAATCATCCACGGCGCAAGCCGCTGTAGACCGCTGATCATAGGGCCTGGGTCAACGCCGAGGACACATATTTTGCTCAGCTCGGCATCGGCGCCTAGGCGCGCCTGCAGCTCATGCTGCATCATGATCAGGAAGAGCTTGGCAGCGCCGTATCGCCGGTATCCGCCGCGGAAGGAGCTGTCTTCGGTCGCGGGGCTCCATAGCCCTTTGGCGATCGCCTCGAAACTAGCGGCATCGGAGACAAAGGCTTTGTATTTCGGATCCTTGAAGGCGTTGGTGACCGCGTTCCGCGGATCATTAGGACTAGGGGGAAGCATTGTTAGTTGGCTTCAGTCCTTGAAAATCTATTGTAGGCGGGACAAAATAGGCACTTTACTCGTGACCATAGCTTCCAATCACGATGATTCGGCCGGCCTCCTTGTCTATGCTCGTGAGCAAAAGAAGGGTGAGCAGCCAGTGCCCAAGATAGTTCGCCGCGAAGGTCGTGTCGAGTCCGTCATCTGTCCACGACTGCTTGCCGAAGTCCTGGAAGCCAGCGTTCAAGATAAGTGCGCGTATTGGCGGGATTTCACCTGCAGAAACGCGAGCCTGTATAATGGGTTTAAAACTGAGACTAGGAGCTTGATCACGGGTAGAGAACACAACAGACTCACATTGATCCCTTCCGCAACCTGGCGAATATTGTCGAGCTTTGTCAAATCAAGGGCCACGACATCATGCCGATGTGTGGGACCATGTGCAAGGGCCGAGGCGAAGGCGGCTGCGTGAGTCGTGTTACGGACGGTATAGAGCCCGTAGAAGGCTGAAAGTTCGGCTTTCGAGGCGATTTGCTCTACGATGGCGCTACCGAGCCCGCCGTTTGCTCCAGTTACGAAGATAGTTCCTTTGTCGACAGCCATATCAGGTGGAATTAAAGGCAATGAAGACCGAAATAGTGGTGAATAGTTAAAATAAACAATAATCAGAGAAGATGGGTGAGGTGGAGAAGAACTGTTAAATTGTCAGCTGACCCACTCGTCAGCCCCCTTTATCATCCGAAACTGTTTCACCGGCGCATCCGGCACTCGAAGCACACCATTTTCATCAAAACGTGCCGCCTCTCCCGACACATTTAGTTCATGCACAAATAAATGTGCTTTTACATCCAACTTGTGTTATTGCTGCTCGGTACCTTATATAGGAGGGAAGACCGACTTCTGGTGGGATGTCTGCCGTACAGAATGTAATGGTGTTTTCGGCCATGCTCCTAATATTGGAAGGTTCTAATTGGCATAGGGATTTGATTCAGGTAGGTTTTGTAGTTTGGTTTTGGGAAGATTTGGGTTTGAAATGAATAAATACTTTGGTACTGACCTGAAAATTGGTGTTTTTATTAAAAATGATATTTATTCTTGAGAAACTTTTTCTACTTAAAATCTTTATGAAGAACAACTAGTGTTGAGGGGTGGGGAGGGGGATGGTATATTAGATTTCGAGTCTGTTTTCTGTTACAAAGGTATATTGGACAGAAAAAGGTAAGGTGCTCAATTTATAGCAAGCTCTAAGCTAGATCTAGGGATTGAAACTAAATAGTAGCTGACTAAAAAATTATTAAATTAATAAACTAGATTACTGTCTTGAGTTGGGCACAAGACTTATAATCTAAAAAATAATCTTATATAGTCGGTTACTTTGAACTCCTTGCCTTTTGTCTAGCATGCTCCACGTGGCTCTGTACTTGGCCTTCAAACCAAGCTAGTAGAAGGGGGGTGTTTGCGAGAGCTCTCATCACTGCTACTAGCGGTGAAAAGCGACGGTATATGATCCTGAATCTGCACCCTGTGAGATGACACCACCTCTCTTGTGGCTCTGCGTTGAAGTCTCTACACAGCACGCAACGAGGCATTTTAATTGACTAATCCGCAACGTGTGAGGCCTCCCACACCGACTACTGACCACGCCCGACCACCTTATACTGGGTTGCATTCATGTAGACATCGTTGAGCTGGAGACGTTACTTCCAACAGCCTTGTGCCTACGACAGACATGATCCGACACGTGAATCGATTTGAGCCTTGCATATCAATCGCTTCATTTGAAGTCACCCCCTAGTTTTCTGCACAAACCAATAATCCTGGAACTCGCCCCCTTGTTTAGAGATGCCGCCTTTCAATGGATACCAGTACAAACCTCTGTGCGCGGAAGATGAAGCTCGGTTCATCGTCCTCGAGCCCGCAAAAGACAGTAGAGACCCCTAGTTGCTCAATTTTCCAATGCCGGCGGACCAAAATCTTGGAGTACTTTGCCGTTCCATATACATGGGGCAAACTCGTTTTCTCTGAGAGCTTGGAAATAAAATGCAATGGCGACACTTCGTATCTGAGGATCAACACCCAATGTCAACGATTTATTGCAGCGCCTCCGGGCTTGCAGCGTGCAAAAGTATCTGTGGATCGATGCCATATGCCTCAATCAAACCGATAAAGATGAGAAAGCGCAACAGATCCCGGTAATGGGACGTATTTATGAAGAGGCGAGGGTGGCCCATATCTGGCTGGGCGACAATGACCCCATGACTGGGAAGGTAATGGCAAAACTGCGTCGACCAACGACTAAGCTCACAATCTTGGAGCTCTTGTGGAATTTCCACGAAGCTCGCTGCCTTGATCCTAAAGACCGAATTGCTTCTCTTTTCAGCCTCATATCAAAGGAACATCAGTTCCATCTGGATTACACTGCTCAATGGACTGAGCTCTATGACCATATTATTTCAGGCATTTTAAAGAACGGCAACAACGACATCAGACTTCAAGTCTTGTTCCATTTGTTTGAATTTGGGGCCATTTCTCTTCCGGAAGACACCGTCTATCCCTCATGGGTCCCTGACTGGACACAATTTCGGCCACGGGAAATTTTAAACGAGCTTTCTCGTGTACTTCCTGTTCCACTCTACAGCTCTTCGCACTATCTTATTTGATCGAGAAAATTGTGGAATTTTGTCATTCAGGTCGGGATCAGAGATTGAATTGCTCGTCTTTTGATGCATATATCGGAAGCGTTAGTCAGGGGCTGCCAAAGTCATTAAATAAAGGAATGTTTGACTCTCTGAGGAAGCTGGCTTCTCTATTGCAGGATTTCTGCCTGTTAAAACTGGAGGCCGAGTTCTGGAGCTAATGAAGCGTACGGCATTGGTAATCAGCAGATACAATTTGGGGACGTTATGATACCGTTCTGGAGTTCAGAATTAGGGCTTGATTGGCACAGCAGTCCTCTAAGCCAAGATAAAATAGCAAGTCAAACGAAATCTCATATAGTTTGTTGCTTTGTCTTTGATTCGAGGAACGAGAAGAGAAGGTTTCTTCAAACGAAGAGATCTGATTGATTTATATTTTTCTCAGAGCTAAAGCAGCCGAGGACCGCGCTAGCGAAGGGTCTACAGGTAGAGAAATCGAAGGCCAGGATATCCCACCCCCCTGCTTATTTATAGTATTATTACTTGAAGTATAATAAGGCTTAGAAATTGACTCGAATATTCTGTCATGGTCTCGCGTGGGAATAGCTTCATTGACCATGGCGAAGGACTAGCGCTACGCACAAATGTATATTACCTATAGACCCTCTCTTACAATCCTCGCGATTGTCCTATTAATAGAGGAAGCACCCCACCCCCCTCTAACGACCTGGGGTTCCTTTGGGAGGACCATTTTTGACAAAATCTCTCGGAGCTAGGCCTGTGCTATCTTGAACCTGATAGAAAAATATTTAGATTGGTAAATTGGCCGAGAAACACGCAACTCAGATGGTAAGAGCACCAAAGAAAAAAAGAGGCTACGCTTACCTATTATACGAGATATCGCTCAAGGAAGCACGCAAGAGCTAGGCTGGGCTTATTTGATTTAGGACAGATCATAATACAGATTCTATCTTCGTATTACACAACACAGCTGCCTAGTCTTCATTCTTAATTTTACGGCCCTTCACGGATCACACCTCCCCACCCCATCCCAATTAGACTTCGCTGAATCACATTACAACCCTAGCGAATCACCTCCTTCTGCCCAGCACGAGTCCCTGTCCCTCCTTGTCCATTTGTCACAAGCCGCCGTCACTCTGTCCGGCTTAAACTCCTCCCATCCACGCACGTCCTCATCCCGGCTCCTGCACAGCATAACACACCTACTAATACTAACAGCATCCTAGTCTGATCAAGAGTGGTGCTGGTAGGCCGGTATGTTCTTAACAGTAGTAGATTTCGCCACGATAATCACAGATGTACAAGATGATTGACGTTGTTGCGGCTGGTCAAGATTGTGCTTGTGTCGGTTCAATATCGGTTGGCTAGTTGATGGGGGAGTTGTCAGACCGGGTGAAGGGTCGATGATGTTTGGGAATGGTGGGTTGGTTTCTGTGGGCAAGAAGGCCCCCGGATCTTCGGCAAGGAATTATAATCAGCTCGAGACATTAGGTAGTAGTGAAATATCGTCTGTCCCAGAAGGCGCCGATTGGGAAATCATCGTAGTCATAATCTTGGTTGGAGTCGAAGATTTGGGTGTTAAGTTGCATGATTGTGAATTGAGGATTTGGTGCTGTTGAAAGGATTGGCAGTCAGGTCAGACATGGGCGAGAAAGAGTTTTGCGAGATATGCAGATTTTTGGGAGGTGTAAAGTGACAGGTAGGGCTATGCGTTACCGCATAGAGATAGAAGGAGGAATGCAGTGTCTCTGGCGTAAGGCCGATTTTTTGAGGTGGATGGTGTCTTAGACAAGATCATCCCTTTCTGAGGTGATGAATTTGGTGGGACTGAGACAGAGTGAATATCCCCAAGGCCCATCCTCAGCCGGATTCTCGACTCAAATTCCAGAATGGTCCGCTATGATAGGACAAGCAGATTCGCAAAAGGAGGAATGAGAGGAGCTTCAATTGCCCGTCCTATCCGCTCTAAGCTCCGCCCTCTCTACCCTATTTGGATCCTCCATTTCCTGATACCTATCGTATGGGTTATTGCTCATAGGACTTCGAGTTGGAGGAGGATCATATCGTTCCGGAGAAGTGCTGTATTGGGGAGGCACACTATACGTCGATGTAGTGGTCGTTTGCGCCACTGGTTTCCGATGAAGTGGCTCGATCCCTTGCTCTGCAACGGGTGTGGGAGCATACACTGGTGGTTTTGGTTTTCTCCTTGTTATGAGTGCCCATAATATGCCTGCTAATAGTATAATCGCCAATCCTCCGATGACGACCCCGATGATCGCACCGGTACTCAGGACCGGTGATTTCCCGTTGGAGGCTGTAGGCGTTTGGGAGCTGGAGCTGGAGCCGGTACCAGAACTTATTCCCGATGAAGATGAGGAGCCGGTGGGTTGAGAAGAGCTGCCACTACTTGTGGTTATCAAACTGGATTCTGTCGGACTCTTGGTGGGGATTGATTGGGAAGCAGAGGAAGTGGAGCTTGGGGGGGAATTGGCAGCTACTGACGCTGTATTTGTCGAAACAGTCCCTCCTACTTGAGTTGCCTATACCGCATTAGACTTGCGAGTAAATGAGCACGAATGGGGCATACAGTTTTTGCAAGCAGACTTGTGGGAACAGCTTGGTCCGCAGGCTCGCATAATCCATCATAGGAAGCTATTGGATTGACACCAATCTGACCTGGCTCACAACAAAAGTATCCAGTTGTGCTTGAGGAAAACATGGTCCATGAGGAATTCGCACAAACTGGGAAGTTTGTTACAGCTGTGTTGCAGTCCGCAGCTAGAACTGTCAATCGCGGAGCTTTTGAACCCGAGCAGGCGTGACCTACTGGTTGGGCAACAATATGCACTGATTAAACTCGCAATACAAGACTGTCCGGTAGGACAACATTGGGTGTTAAGAGACGAATAAGCTCCTGCATCACAAGTCTGTGAAGCATAGCCTGGACAAGCTGCTCCAGTGCCTGCCAGACCAAGGGGCCATCCTCCAATGTAGTTCGCCCGAGGGGTAACTTGATGAACAGGGGAAGCTACCCGGGGGATAGCTATGGCCGGTATTGTGAGGCATAAAAGAATAACAGCTCCTACGACTAAGGCCATTGTTCAATGATAAAATCAGAGCAGACGAGAAAAATTCGGAGACTGAGACAATAAAGATGCGATCGCGACGGATATATGCATCCTGTCGGGGCAAAGGGGCAGGGTAAGCCGCAGCGCTACTGGAAAGTGGGACAACATTGTGAGGCATCAAATAGAAAATCTCAGAACTTCTGAGGTAGCTGTTTATAGCGCTTGGCTTTTCTCGGCCACGCTATTTCAAACCTATATCCTTTATGAAGTGACGGCACGAGGCAGATTTCTTTCATTTGGGGCTGAGTAGGATCTGGGGCGCGAAATATGGAAATTGTTGTCGCGACTTTTAATATTGTGAAGTGTTTGAGAGGAGTTCCATTGCCCAAATGATCCCATGGTTAATGTAAAGACATTGGAGGCCATGCATCACTCTAGCCTAGGTATTGACCAGAAGTGGAAATCTGCCAAGCTTGACGCACCAAGACAGAGGGGTGATGGGGCTATTCTGCTATGGTGGTCCATATACTGTGGACTCATGAACTATGCGAAACGAAACATGAGTATGGAAACATATTGATGAAGCTGCAAAGCATAAGATCTTGATCACAATGAAGAGGATGAGGATGAAAGAAGGATCAGAAGGAATCGCCCACCGTTTGTAGGATCAGAATGTGCAGTGTCTGTCTGATTGGCCCCCGAAGCGAGTTCCACAAGGCGACAAGGCTGAGAAAAATTGAAGCTCGTCCTCGGCCCCCTCCAAAGTCTCCTCTACGATATTTACAGCTTCATATTTTCCAATTACAATCAAGTTCACGCATCTCTAGAACCAATGCGGTGACAATCAACCCCCCAGATCGATCTGCGGTATGTAATCTCTCTTGCGCGATCGGAATTCATGAGGACGACCATTCACTCAAGTCTTCCAACAGAGAATATCACCATGCCTCCGAAGGATGGCAGAGGTCGCGGTGCAGGGGGAGGCGGGCGTAGGCCTCGACGAGGGCGTGGAGGCTCAACAGCAACGCCAGCCCCTCCTCCTCCAGACAGCATAGATGCTCCCAGAGTACCACCTGTATCAAACGCTCTTCCGAATTTAGAACCAGAGACAGAGAGACAGTCCACCGTCACCGGATCTCCTCTGCACGAGCAAACAGAAACTACGACTCCCCAAAATATACAAGATGATGCTATGGATCTCGACCCTAATTCCTCCCCCGCTACTCAACCAACCGAAACTCCTGCTCCTACACCCGTTCGCGCACCTCCTCAGACTCCGATATTACCTCCAACTGCAAGTACATCTGGTGCAAAGGCCAAGGCCAAACCCAGTAAATTCAAGCCAAAGAATGTCAGAAGTAACGCGGCAGAGTTGAAGGAGATCGAGAAAAAAGAACAGGCCAGAGTAGCTGCCTTGAATGCAAGCAATGCGAGACAATTAGGAAGAGGGAATTTATTGAGAAGTCGGGGAAGAGGAGATGCGATGGGGCGGGGTCGAATGACGACGAGTGGCGGAGCAGATGGGGTTTTTGGAATAGCCCCTATGAGTGGTCAGTATTCCTCTCACTTCCTGATAAATGATTTTCTAATATCTATTCTAGAGAAGAAGCCAGGTTTCCCCGAACCTAGTCGTGCATACCGTGAAAGTGGCGGGGCTGGAGTCAAGAGATCTACTTCCGGCATTAAGAAAGAGGGAGCTATATTGGGCGGCGGTGGTTCTGGTATGGATTCTGCCGAAAACCAGGATCCTAATCAACCTATATACCCTGATGAAGATGAAGACACTCAGAGGGTCGACATTGAGAAGATAAACCTTGTATCTGAGGACGATGAAGAGGATCCCTTTGTCGCAGGGAGCAGAAATAACAAGGGCAAGGGGAAAGCTAAATCTAGCAGAGGTCTCAAACCGGTTCGCATTGATCGTCATGAGCACAAGGATCGTGTATCTCAAGTCAACACTACAACGACGCTGAAAGTCGAACCGGGCGAAGAAGGCACGGACTCTGACACTGTTATGATTGACGAAGGTCGATCAGCCAAGCCTTTCGATGGTGGCCAGTCGGATGGGGTACGAATAAAGCAGGAGCCAAATGACTCAATGGATATTTCTGAACCTGTTCTCACTCGGATTACTCCCGCTTCCGAAAATAGAGGTACAGCCAACGATGCTTCAGCTGAGAACATTGCCGCCGGAGGCAAAGCCGAGCCATCTTCTCCACCTCTTTCAAGAAAAATCAAACCTCGCCGAAGCTCTAAGAAGGATCAAAAGCCTGTTATTCAAACAGACGAGGATCGTGCCGAATTTAATCGCCATGTCGAGGATGTTGCAATTCTAGCCGAGGAACTAGGCGGAATGCAAACTGCAACACAATCACAGGGCAAGGATGCAGAGGGCAATGTCACCATGAGCGGGCAGCCAGATGCGGACAAGAAATCGGGACGTCTTTATTTATTCCAGTTTCCACCAGTTCTCCCCAAGCTCTACGATCCTTTGACTCAAGAGAAACCATTGACTCTGAAAGCAACAGAGGTCAAGAAGGAAGGCGACGGCGATGTCGAAATTACCGGCAGCAAGACCAAAAGCACAATCGATCTCACCAAAGATAAGAAAAATTCTGCCAAACACGAGCCAGAGGAGATCATTATCAAGAAAGAAGACGCCGAGGTCAAGGATTCCAAGAAGGAACGAGAAAAATACGTCGACCGAGAAGGTTGGATTGGAAAGATGGTTGTTCGGAAGAGTGGACGGGTGGAGCTGATTTGGGGCGGAACACGCATGTTGATTGGTAGAGGTATACCTGCTAGCTTTCTCAGTATGGGTGTAGTCGTTGATCATCCGGATGCTGGTAAATCTGCCTGGGAGAAAGAAACAGAAGCTCTGAATATCGCCAAGAAAGAAGAAAATGAGGGTGGGTTTGGAGGGTTCGGAGGCGGTCGAAAACCCGAAGTTGAAGGACAGGCAGCAGGTATGGGCCAAATCATGGGCAAGTTTGTTGTTACTCCGGACTGGGAGAACATGATGTGACTGGAGAATGAGTGAATCATTGAGGGCGTGCTGCATTTACAGGTCAAGTGGTTGCATAGCCTTGGCGTTTTCTATTCAACGTGTCAAAAGGATTTGATAATGGGTCATCAACGTACAAGAAACCCAGCATGTGTTGATAGACAGCGAAATACAAAATGGACCCCCCTATAGATCTTTGTGAAGGATCCTGTCCCTGTGACACTTTTGGGCACTCCACTTTAAAATTGTGAAATCCCATCAAGGTTGTCTCCCTAAAGTGAATTTTCGGTAGACATGGTATTCATTATACATTGTCAAAAATTTTCATCCATATTCAAGAAGAAGAAGCTGAGATTCATACAAGAAAAAATACATGTTCTAATAGTGACGCGTGATTGGATGAATCGGTACACGTGATCTTACGGGAAGCTGAAACCTTCGGTAGGTAGCGCCAAATCCTCGATCCGCTTCCTCCATCCTTCATCAACGATGCCCCAATTGAATGCACCACGAAGACTCCTCGTGGGATCCTTTTCGCCAATGGTCTCCTTGAAATAATCCTTCCGCGGGTTTCTCTTACTCAGGACATCGGTATACGGTTCAAGACGCTGCAAGCGCGTCTGGGGATCAAACGGGGCTCCTTTTGCATCCCTGTATCACATAACCTTATGGTAATCCCCAACCGAGCTTCTGGTAACAGCAAGGCCAAGTTCCTGATGGATGATATTTTCGTGGATCCGCCATTGACATGGGACCATACTGTTACATTATGACTGACTCACCTAACTCCCCAAGCTTCCCGCGAGGCCTGGAATCGTGGCTTTGTCTTGGTAAGTGCATATGCTGAGCTCTATTCAACCCTCGAGCAATGTGATCCGCTCGCTGTCCTATCCAGGGCTGTCAAATTGGATTAACCTCAGCGAGCAATTCCCTTTGAATCCGTTGTCAGGTCACGGATTTCAATCCCAAATTGGCATTCTGCGTGGACAATTTACAAAAGGATGCGGTCGATCTTCTCTTCGTTAAGTATCCCTCCCTATCCCCCCTCTTATGTCAAAGCTCTCGTACTTTCCAACAAATATTTGTTCTGTCCTTCCTTGATTTCGATCCCCTCAGAGTTGTCTCTGGACGACCATATCCTTTTATGGTCGCGGGGTCAACCAGTCTTTCACCATGATTTCATATATTCTGGTATTGCCATTGTTGGCCCACATCATTTATGGCGCACCACAAGGCGAGTTCGCACGAGCACGCGGTCTCGTGCAACGCAACGCACCCCCTTCCAGCAGTGCTACGAAAGTTTCGGGAAGCGTGGTCGCGAAGTGGAATAACGGTGTGGAGATATTGTCGGCCATCGAGGTTGGTGGCACAACCCTCATGACTTTGATTGATACTGGATCTGGAGACATGTAAGTTATCGGGGAAAGACTTTATGTACTGTTGAGCTGACCCTAGATCAGTTGGTATTTCTGTACCGAGGGCGCAAGTGCTGTGGGAGCTGGTCGAACGCCCTACGACCCTACTAAAAGCCCTGGAACGCAAATGGCCGGAGCGACTTTTAACATTACATATGGCTCTGGTTTTGCTGGTGGAGACGTTTACACGGATTCCGTCACATTATTTCAGGGTCTCACAGTCTCTCAAGCCATCGGATGCGCAAAGAGCGTCGATGCAGCAGATAAAAATGACATCAAAATGGATGGTCTCATTGGGTTGGCATTCAGCAGTGGTGCCAAGATCACGAATGGATTTCCCCAAAATCCAGGTTCATCAACCACCCCGATAAACTCAAGTATGTTTCACTTCAAATCAAAAAAAAAAAAAAAAAAAACACAAAAAATAAAAAAAAAAAAATCAAATTAATATAAAAAAAAAACCAACAAAAAAAAGAAAATTTTTATTTTTATAT
>Ga0182030_10007689_pt1 | contig 22453 bp, 20 predicted proteins | sample 812S3MmetaG_FD_121299 | JGI IMG/M metagenome (GOLD analysis project Ga0182030, IMG submission 121299) | Permafrost microbial communities from Stordalen Mire, Sweden - 812S3M metaG (Illumina Assembly) | ecosystem: Environmental > Terrestrial > Soil > Wetlands > Permafrost | place: Sweden... | reverse complement strand
TGGTCACGCCGCCTCAGCAAAGATTACGAGCTCCGACAAACATCGGCTGAAACCATGATCTACATCGCTTTCGCCCATCAAATGCTCAGAAGATCCAACTAGTTTTTAAACAGGTTCTAAGAGGGTTCGAGGGCTTACGGCTGAGCGCCATCGATTTTCCGCCGCCGATGGCGCTGCGGTTTGAGGATCAGCGGCTGATTGACGTGAGCGCGGAGTTTCCATCCCGTTTTGATGACCAGATTGCGACGGTACGCGCCCAGCTCGATGCGAAAGAGTTGAGCGAATTCAAGAACAGCGACGGCAAACTTTCGGGTTCGTATCTTCTCCCGGTGGAAGAGTTAGAAGGCTTGCTGAAAACCAAGATCAGGGTGCTTGAGATTGTGTGGGATTACCTGTACAGCGGGCGGGAACAAGAGGCATGGCGGGAGCTCGAGGATATGTGGCCGGCGAGCGATTTCGAACGAATCCGTGCTGCGATTCTGGATGCCAGCGCCCGCGGGATTCGTGCGGAGGTTGATGGGGTTTCCAGCGGAGCTTTGCCGGCTCGCCGCAGAAAGCGGACCGATATCTACGACCCCTTGACCGAGAATCACGGGAGCGACGAATTGAAGATACTCCAGATCGACACTCAACCGCGGGCAATCTTCCTCGGGGGTATTGTGGCGCCTGCCGAAGTACCGGCCGCCTCTTTGAATTTGGAGGCCGTGGTTGATTTGGTGCTTGATGCGGCGGGAAAAGTTTGGTCGATCAGGATAGAAGGCAAACCCAACAAGGACTTGATCGACGCCTCCGCGCAATGGAAGTTTGTGCCGGGACGAAAACGGGGCCGTCCGGTCGCCTGCCATTTGCGTATGGAGGTCGCGCTTCCCCAATGAAACCGCACGGATGCAAAGAGAATGTCCTTTCGATTCAGAAGTGAACGCGCAAATTCGGCGATGATTGCGGCAAGCAACGCGCACACCCTGAAGACGGTGAAGATGCAGCGCCGCTTGTTGGTTGCGATGCTCCTTTGCGTGGCCGTTGGCCTGGGTGCGGAGCAGCGGGCGGCAGATTTCCAGAACCAGGAATTCCGCTCGGCTCTGGCTGGGGTTCTGCATGCGCGATTCGACAATTTTGCGGAACTGAAGACCGGCGGGGCCGTTATCCAGCTGCCGGGGATGAACTGCTCGCTCGCGCCTCACGGGAAGACTGCAGCCTATCTCTGTTCTGCAGCGGCGTCGTCGTCGGGGCCGGAGCCTGAGAAGCTGTACAAAAGTCTGACCGCGGCGCTGGCGGCCGCCTTGCCTGGTTATCCGCTTTGTCGAAAACCGGCGACTGCCGATGAGATGGAAGCGACCCGCTTCTGTCATTACCCGACGATCTCGATTGTGGATGCATCGGTGCGAATTGCAAAGAGCCAGGTGTTGCTGGAAGTCATTGGCCGCGAGGCTGGAGACCGGGGAGAGCCGGTCGAATTCCTGCACGGCTATGCCCTCGCGGAACTGGGCAGGCACGGTGATGCGATCAAGGCATGGGAGCCGATTCTAGGGCCGGGGATTGATCGGCGTATTTATGAGCAGGAATGGTTTGCTTATGACGCTGCTCTGACGGCAACCCAGGACTGTGCGGCAGAGCAAATCTGTATGGCCTCTGATTTTTTGGCGATTGGAGACATCAAGGAAGCTGCGCTTTGGCAGCACCAGGTATTCAAAGGCATTGAGGCGGAGGCAGAGGCAAATCGCCAGCGCGGTTATAAGCTGGACCCGATCAGCGCAAGGACAGCGGACCTGGCCGAAGATTATGACTTGCAAGCGAGAATTCTGGCGGCGGAGGGTAAGCTCAACTCGGCGCTGCTCGACCTGGACTCGGCTTACGACGCTCTGCCTTCGACTGCCAAAGCCGCGCCGCGGAAGGCTGTTTACGCTTATCATCGCGCGCTGATCCTGGCAGAGGGCAAGAAGTATGCCAAGGCCGCCAAGGCATGCAGGGAATCGCTCGGCATTGACGCCAGTGCCAACTTGCAGGAGCAACTCGACCAGCCGCAGTGTATTGAAATCGATGTGCTGGCGTCGGGTCAGCCGGCGCCTGAGGAGAACGTTGAGCCCACGGAAGCAGACGCCGGGGCAGATTCCGCGCATGACGCCTCGATTGAGGCAGAGATCGACGAGGCTGCTGGAACAGGCAATTTTTCTGCGCTGCCACCACTCACTGCGTCGCAAGGAACTCCGGAGCGGGAGAGGGATCGTCCCGAATGGGTCATTGAAAATGAAGCGCAGTATAGACTCCATGTACTCATGAGCGGTCCCACTGACCAGCGCATCGATCTGAGTCCGGGACAATCGACATCTGTGATGCTGTTGCCAGGCAAATACAAAGTGGCGGCGGTCATTGACGGGGAAGGTACTTTGCTCTTTTACGGAGAGCGGACGCTTGAGCTCGGCCTGAAATATACCTCGCGCTTCATCGTCCCTCAGAGGTAAACTTTGTGCGCGCCCTCCGCTCGATGTGACAGAATGCTCTCACGGCTCCCCAGCCAAGAGTTCTCGCAATGACGAACGAGACGGAAAACCGCATCCCGCTTGCGGACCTGCTGTTTTTTCACCAGCTGACGCGCTCGCTTACTTCGAGCTTCGATCTGGATACGATTCTGCGCACCATTCTGGAGCAGATGGAGCGGACCATCGAAGCCGAGCTCTGGACGCTGCTGATGCTGGATGAGGAGGCTCAGGAGCTCTACTACGCCATCGCCAGCGGCGGGGAGCAGACTGAGTTGCGCGGCCTGCGGGTGAAGGTGGGCGAGGGCGTGGCCGGCTGGGTGGCACTGCACGGCGAGTCGCTGATTGTGCCCGAATCGGATCACGACCCCCGCCTCAGCGGAGAGCGGGCGTTGAAACCGAAGGGAGTGCGGTCGGTGATCGCCATGCCATTGCGTGGGCGCAAGGGAACGCATGGCGTCATTGAGATCTTCAACCCCCGCGCCGACCGGCTGAACGACTCGACCATCGCCTTCCTGCACATTCTGGCCGACCACGCGGCCATTGCCATTGAGAACGCGCGCGATGTGGCCAGCATCCAGCAGCTGAGCATCACCGACGACTGCACGGGCCTTTACAACGCCCGCCATCTTTACGATGTTTTGGCGCAGGAGCTTGAGCGATGCGGACGGGATGGGGCGCCGGTGAGCCTGGCCTTCTTTGACCTGGACTGCTTCAAGCTGGTCAACGATGCGCACGGCCACCTGGTGGGCAGCGAGCTGCTGGCGCACACCGGCCGCCGGCTGCGCGAGTTGAGTGGGCCGCGCGACCTGTGCTTCCGCTACGGCGGCGACGAGTTTGTGGTGCTGATGCCGGAGACCGCGGCTGAGCCTGCGCAGCGGCGCTCCCGCGATCTGCTGCACGCGTTGATGGATACACGCTTCCCCATCCGGCCGGGATTGAAGCTGCGCGTGAGCGCGAGCGTGGGCCTGGCCACCGCGCCGGCCGATGGGAATACGGTGCACACCATCATCGGCACCGCGGACGCACGGATGTATGCAGTGAAGACCAGCGGACGGGGGCAGGTACGCGGGGCATAACTCCACCCTCTCCGCCCAGTTTGTTCCTCTGGCAGCGCGGCCGCGAAGCTACTCGTCTTCCGGCGCGTCCGTTGCCCTGCTCTGGTCCGTTCCCAGGCGTTCGAGTTGGTTCCGCCAGTCGAGCGACTCGATAAAGCCTTTCGACTCGCGCCAGTTGGGCTCGACAATGACGTGCAGTTCCAGATACACGCGCGTGCCGAGCAGCGACTCGATCTTGCGCCGGGCGCCAGTGCCGATCTCCTTCAGCTTGGCGCCGCCCTTGCCGATCAGGATGGCTTTCTGCCCGTCGCGCTCGCAGTAGATGGCGGCGGCGATGCGGGTGAGCGGCAGACGCGCCGGCACTGCGCCTTTTTTCCGCGGGACAAATGGGGCCGGCTCTTCAAAGCGCTCGATGACCACGGCCGAGGCGTAGGGAACTTCTTCGCCGGTCTCGACGAGGATGCTCTCGCGGATCAGTTCGGCCACCATGAAGCGCTGCGGCTGGTCGGTGTATTGGTCGGCGGGATAGTAGCGCTCGCCTTTGGGCAGCGCGTCCACGATCTTGCGCACCAGGATGTCCAACCCATCGCGTTTGCGAGCGCTGATGGGGATGATTTGGGCGAAGTTGAATTGTTTGGTGAGGGTGTCGATCAGCGGCAGCAGATGGTCCTTGGGAACGAGATCGATCTTGGTGAGGACGAGGAACACGGGACAGTCGACTTTGCGGATGAGGCCGAAGAGAAACTCGTCTTCGCTGGCCCAGTTGGTGCGCTGGCGGCGCGGGGATGAGGCCGGAACTTTCGAAGTCCCAGCGCTCAAAGGCGCGATCTGGGTTCCCGCAGCCAGGTCTTTGTCTGCAAGGCGGGGTGTCTGGGGCAATCCGGAATCTGAAGACTCAAAAGTAAAACCCTCCGGCGGGTTCAGGGCAGCGTCTGGATCATCCGGCTCCGGGGCACCAGGAGTGTTTTCAGGCTCGGCAGCGGCCTCCAACTGCACCCGGCGCGTCGCATCCATCAGCACCAGTACCACGTCGCGCGTCTCCAGCGCCTCATAGACCTCCTGCAACATGCGGCGATCGAGCTGTGTGCCGGGTTTATGGACACCGGGCGTATCCACAAAGACGATCTGTGCGGCGGGATGCTGGCCCTTGCGGGCCGCGACTTCAACCACGCCGACGATGCGGTTGCGCGTGGTCTGCGGCTTGGCCGAGACAATGGCCACTTTTTCGCCGGTCAGGGCGTTCAGCAGCGTGCTTTTGCCGGCGTTGGGCCGGCCCAGAATGGCGACAAATCCAGATTTCAAAGGCGTTTCTTGCTCCTGATCTTCTATTATCGCGGATTGGCGGGAAAGGGGCGGTGACGAGGTCTGGAAAGAGCCGCGGGGTTCGTGGTCTCCCACCCTTTCCGCGATGAAGCTGCGGAAAGGATGGGGCACCCAGTCGGGTCAGCGACTACCAGATCGATGGCGCCAGGCGCGAGCGGACTTTTTGACAATACTCTTCATAACCGGGCAAGCTTTTGCTGAGAAACTTCTCCTCGTCAAGAAGCCGCAAGGCGAGGACGAGGGTCATGGGAATGACGGCGAGGATTCCCCACCACGATCCGAGCGCGAGAGGTGTGCCGATGAGCAATACAAGCGCGCCCGCGTACATGGGATGACGGACGATTGCGTAGGGTCCCGTCGCGATGACTTTCTGGCCGGAGGCGACCCCGATGGTCGCGGCCGCAAAGGAGTTTTCCTTGAAGACCAGCAGGACGATAAAGAAGCCGACCATCACAAGGACGTCGCCCGCTATCACCGTCAAGAACGGGACGCGCGACCAGGAAAAGCGATGGTCGAGAGAAGGGAGGATCATTTCTGCAAAGAATGCGAGAGATGCCAGGGCCTGTATCAGCTTCTGGCTTTTTTCCTTCTCCGCTCCAGGGCCCGCGCTCACGCGTCGTTCAAGAAGTTCCCGATCTCTGTTCCATAGGTAGACGGTAATGGACGCCGAGGCCGAAGCAAAGATAAACAGGTATACCCAGGCCTGCCAGAAATGAATGGTCCATGCAGGAACGAAGAGCAAGATGGCGAGGCAAACGAAAAGCTGCACAAAGCCGAGAGTTGTTCTTGCCGCCAGGCTGTTCACGCCTATAGTCTACGGCCTCGACGATGTGCCGCGAAGCCGGCGCAGAGAAACGAATCATGCCGATGGGGCTGCGGTTTTGATGGCCGGCGGGAAGACGCGCAGGCGTTCGACGCGGCGATCGGTGGAGGCGACGATCTCCATGCGCAGGCCGATGGGCTCGAGCAGGACCACTTCGCCGGCCAAAGGGATGCGGCCTTCGATCTCGCTGACCAGGCCGCCGAGGGTTGTGGCTTCGTAGCCGTCGCCGGGCTCGACGGCTTCGCCGAACAGGTCGGCCAGCTGATCGACGGGGAAGCTGCCGGGAACCAGCCACACGCCGTTGGGCTCGCGCTGCGGCTCTTCGATGGGTACTTCGACTTCGTGCTCGTCGGTGATGTTGCCGACGATCTCTTCGAGCAGATCTTCGATGGTGACCAAGCCGGCGACGCCGCCGTACTCATCGATGACGATGCGCATGTGCTGTTTTTCGCGCTGCATCTCGCGCAGCAGTTCGTAGCCGCGCTTGGTCTCGGGAACGAAAGCAGCCTCGCGTTCGATGCTGGCCACGGTGCGGGTGCGCGCTTCCTCGTCGGTGATTTGCAGCAGGTCGTGCGCGAAGGCGATGCCGCGCACGTTGTCGAGCGAGCCGGCATAAACCGGGACGCGCGAGAAATTGTGCTCGCGCAGCAACTCCAAAAACTGCTCCAGCGTAAGCGACGCGGGAACGGCGAAGACCTCCGGGCGCGGCGTCATCACCTCGCGCACCAGCTTGTCGCCGAACTCGACGGCGGAGCGCACCAGGTCGATGTCGTTCTCTTCGAGAATGCCCTCTTCCTCGCCGGCTTCGAGCAGGGCCTCCACATCGACGGCCGCCTCTTCCTCGTCCGTGGCCGGCTTCTCCGCGAGCGAGGCCACGGAAAAGAAGAAGCGCACAAAGACGGTGATGGGCGTCATGAGCCAGAGCAGCAGGCGGATGGGCCAGACCAATTGCTTGACCCAGCGTCCGCGGGTGCGATTGAACAGGAGCGAGGGCAGAAGCTGGTTGCAGAAGACGACCACGAGCACCACACCGAGGACGGCCTGGGCGATCTCGGCGTAGGTGGGCCGGCCCATGCGCGGGCCGCGGTCGAAGAGCACGGCGCCGAATTCAAGGGCGATGATTCCGAGAGCGAGCTGCTGCAATACAGCCGCGCAGATGGCCGCATGTTCGCGGGTGAGCCCCAGCTGCGGCTCTACGAGCTGTTCCCATGCGTCGAGATTTTCTTCGATCTCGCGGGTGAGGATTTTGCCGAACTCGGCGTAGACGCGGCTGATGTAGGCAGCCAGCGCCTCCACAGCGGCCAGCAACAACACCATCGTGATGGCTAGGGCGCTCATGCGAGCTTGGCTTTCGATGTGGGCTTTGCGGCAGCTTTGAAAGGGTGCGGCTTCAGCCGCGCCGATTGCGTTCTGGAAGGAGTTTTGGGCTTTAGCCCCTGAGGGAGAGGTTCTCCCTCGCCGCGCATTCCCTCGGCGGCTAAAGCCGGGGTCTTCCTTGGGCTCATTGCGGCACGGCTGAAGCCGTGCCCTTTCAAAGATAGTGCCTTTGGCGTGGCGGCGCGTTCAATCAATCCCTGCGGTAATTTCAGCTTCGCGCGCAGCAGGCGTTCGCGGCGCGCCATCTGGCCTTCATCGGCTTCGTGATCGTATCCGGCCAGATGCAGCAGACCGTGCAGCACCAGTACCTTGATCTCGGTGGTGAGCGCGTGGCCCTGCTCCCGCGCCTGTTTAAGCGCAGTGGTTACGCTGATGGCCAGATCGCCGGCGATGCCCTGTGCGCCCGGGCCTTCGGCGGGGAAGGAGAGCACATCGGTCGCCTTGTTCTTGCCGCGAAACTGGCGGTTGAGTTTGCGGATGGCGGCATCGGTGGTGAGCAGCACGGTGACCTGGCCCTTGAGCTTGACGGCCTGCTGGGCGGCGGTGAGAAAGCGCGCCAGCGTACGTGCTGAGGGCAGGCGAAAGTCGAGGGCGGATGGCTTGGACGCGGGCTTTGCCTTGGACGCACCGGAGGGCTTCGCCGCAGGAATCCTGGGCGTGGGGTCGGGGTCCAGATCTGGGTCGAGGAGGATCATCGTGCCCGGGGCTGCGAAGAACGCAGCCCCGATTCATCTTCAATTCTACGCGAAGTGCGGAAGAATCTCCTGGGCCTTCGTTTTTGAAGGAAGAATGCCAGGCTTCACGGCCCGTGCTCATGCAGAAATCGCTAAAGGTGGCTTGCCGTCGAGAAACTCCAGCGAACGGCCACCAGGATATCGGCCGTTTTCCTCAGCCAGGCCGGCAAATCCATTCTGAGTTCGCTGATGTCGAGCATGGTACCTTTGACCACCGGCTCGTTTCCGGCTTCGCTCCAGGCCAGAGTTGCCGTATTCAGAACCCAGGCGGTGCTTCCGTCCTTGCGGCGCAGGCACTGCTCGAAGTTGGTCAAGTGCTTCTTGGCCCCCAGCCAGAGGTCGAATCGCTCTCGATCCCTGGGGTTGAGGTAGCCTACGCTGACTGAATTATCCATCACTTCCTTGCGCGATGCATAGCCGAAGATCTGGCAGTATGAGAAATTGCAATCGAGAATGCGGCCATCCAGTGTCGCCTGGTAGGCGCCCACCAGGATCTTCTCGAACAGCATGCGATAAGTCTCCTCGCTCAACGCAATCCGGAGCCGCAACTGCTCTTCCTTCCGGACGATTGAAAAGTTGGTGGCGGCGATCAGCAGCAGCGTGAAGAGCAGGGGAGCGGCGTAAGAACACCAGGCGTCCAAGCTGGGGTAGAAGAATACCGCCGAAATTTCCAAAACGCTCAGAATGCAGCTGATGACTGCAGCCGATCGGAGGACATGCGAGCAGGTAAGCGACAGTCTCACTGCCATTAAGGCCACGATCCTATGCCCCGTGCCTCCCCGCGCCATTGTTGTCGACGTGACCAGCATGACCATCAGCGAGATCACGATCAGGCTGCTGAAAGTCAGCGCGGAGATCAACACGATTGCCTGCAGGAATATGAGAGAGAGGTGGCTGGCGGCCACGGTCGCCTGTGCCGCTTGCCCGAATGTTGCGCTCGATAGGCTTCGAATCGGACTCTCCGCGCGACCGGCGGCTCCCGCCGAGACCCAGAACACGGACGATACAACCAGCCAATGCAACCGGCCAAGTGAGGTCAACTTCATTTGCACACCCTGAATCAAGCACAGATCGCAATCTGTCTCCATTCGAGGCGAGCCAAAAGCGATCCGCAATCGAATAGGACGCACAAAGAACTGTGGGACTCTTTCAGTACAGTCCCAATCTCCTTTGAATAGAATCCCCCCTAAGTAGCACGGAGAATCACTTAAGTCACATCAGGGACCGCGGCCCCAACTCACTTCGTGGCGATCCGCACAGAACTTGTTGGTTCTTTTATGGCAATGACAGCTCTAAAATGGCCAGCGGCGACAGCTGTCAAGTGCTGTCGCCGCTGGATGCAACTCCGGGTTTTAAGCGAACTCAATTTTATTGCGGTTTGGGCACATGCACCGGCAGCGCCTGCGTGCGCTCCTCGCGCGTCTGCGCACCCACCTCAATGGGTTCGCCCATCGCCAGAGGCAGCTCCTGCTGTTGTGGTTTGGCGCTCTCGTAGGCGCGCACGATGCGCTGGACCAGCACATGCCGCACCACGTCGCCATCCTCGAAGTGGCAGAACTGAATGCCCTCGACGCCGTCGAGAACGTTGATGGCGTCGATGAGGCCCGACTTGCGCGGATTGGGCAAGTCAATTTGGGTTATATCGCCGGTAATCACCGCCTTGGAGTTGGCGCCCATGCGGGTGAGGAACATCTTCATCTGCTCGATGGTGGTGTTCTGCGCCTCGTCCATGATGATGAAGGCGTCGTTGAGGGTGCGGCCGCGCATGAAGGCGAGCGGCGCCACCTCGATGACGTTCTTCTCCAGCATCTTGTCCACCTTGTCCGGCTCCAGCAGGTCGTAGAGCGCGTCGTAAAGGGGGCGCAGATAGGGGTCGACTTTTTCCTGGAGGCTGCCGGGAAGGAAGCCGAGCTTTTCGCCGGCCTCGACCGCGGGGCGCACCAGGATGATGCGGCTGACCTTCTTGGCATTGATGGCGGCCACGGCCATGGCCACGGCGAGATAGGTCTTGCCGGTGCCGGCCGGCCCCACGCCGAAGGTCATGTCGTTCTGCTCGATGGCCTCAACGTACTTGCGCTGGTTGATGGAGCGCGGCTGCACGGTGCGCTTGACGCCGGCCGAGCGCTGCTTGCCGCTGTCGGCCAGCGCGCGCAGCGTGGTTGCCGCGTCGGCCACCACCAGGCGCAGCATTCCATTCAGCTCTCCGTTGTGCGGGTTGATGCCCTGCTTGCGCAGGGCCTCGAAGTCCTGGAAGATGCGCTGTACGCGCGCCACGCCCTCTTCCGGTCCCTGCACATGCACGGCGTCGGAACGAAGATCGATCCGCACGCCGAGTGAGTCTTCCATGAGTCTGAGGTTTTCATCGCGGGTCCCGAACAGGGGCTCAAGATTGGGCGTGATCTCCAGAGCGATCTTCAAAGGAATTGGCAGCCTCCAATGCGGTGGTTTGGGGTTAGGGTCAACCGGGTTCGGCCCCGCGGGGCTGGCGCCGGTACTGCGATGAAGACTTTATCGGGAAGTTGCGGCCTGAGTACCAGCGCCGTCCACTGCCGGCAAAGGGGAGCCGGCGCGGGAGGCCGCACCGGCAGGCAAACTGTCCGATCAGATTGGGAAGGGAAGCTGCGTTGGGAAGGGAAACTGCGTTGGCAAGAAAACCGGCGCGTGCTGCCCGCGACCGAGCCGAAGCTCTGGGCTGTCTGGCGAAACCGCGGATTGGCATGGGCGACCAAATCGGGTATCTGCGCTTGAGACTAGCGCCAACGCCTGCCGCCGTCAATGCATGGCGCAAAAATATTTGATAACGGCGGTGCCTTGGAGGTTACCTGAGGAGCAACGCGCAACGTGCCAGGGGAAAAGATGCGGACTCTCCGAGCGGAACGGTATAGTGGTTGCTTGCCGGAACAGCGGTGCTAAAGTCCACTTTGAACCTGCGGCAGCTGAGCGATTCCCGAGTGCCGCGCCTTTGCACCAGGCCGTGCCGGATCTGTGCAGCTGGAGACGATGCATGCAATTGATGAATGTGCGGCAGAAGATTTATGACGTGTGCATCATCGGCTCCGGCGCGGGCGGGGGAACGGCGGCAAAGATTCTGACTGAGGGCGGCTTGAGCGTGGCGCTGCTCGAGGCCGGGCCGCGGCTCGATCCGGACCGTGACTTCAAAGAGCATGTATGGCCCTACCAGCTGGCGCATCGCGGCGTTGGGATCGGCGGCAGGCAGCGGGGCATTGGCGACGAGTTCATGGCGCCGAACGGATTTTGGGAGATCGAGGGCGAGCCCTACACCACGGCGCCGGGCGAGAGCTTTCGCTGGTTCCGTTCGCGGATTGAGGGCGGGCGCACCAACCACTGGGGGCGCATTGCGCTGCGCTTTGGGCCGGTTGATTTCGTGGCGCACTCAACCGACGGCATGGGCGACGACTGGCCGATCCGCTACGAGGAGATTGCGCCGTATTACGACAAGGTGGAAGCGTATATCGGCGTGTTTGGGGGGAAGGAAAACATTCCCAACTCGCCGGCGGGTGTGTATCTGCCGCCGCCGCGTCCGCGCTGCACGGAGACGCTCGTCAAGAAGGCCTGCGATCAGCTGCACATTGCCTGCATTCCTTCGCGCATGGCGATTCTCACCCGTGCGTTGAATGGGCGCGACGCATGCCACTACTGCGCGCAATGCGGCCGCGGATGCAAGTCGGCTTCGAACTTCAGCTCCAGCCAGGTGATGATTCCGCCGGCGGCCGCGACGGGCAGGCTGACGATGATCGCCAACGCGATGGCGCGCGAGATTGTGCTGGGCGCAAGCGGCAAGGCGGAGGCGGTCTCCTACATCGACAAGGCGACGGGAAGCGAGCAGCGGGTTTACGCAAAGGCAGTCGTGGTTGCGGCCAGCGCGTGCGAGTCGGCGCGGCTGCTGCTCAACTCGCGCTCGGCCAGCTTTCCCAACGGGCTGGCGAATTCGTCGGGAGTGGTGGGCCGCTATCTGATGGACTCGGTGGGCAGCGATGCAGCGGGGTATTTTCCGCAGCTGGAACACATGCCCGTGCACAATCACGACGGCGTGGGCGGCATGCACATGTACATGCCGTGGTGGCGGTTTGGCAGCAAGAACGAGTTTCTGCGCGGCTACCACATTGAGTTTGGCGGCGGGCGCGACATGCCCGGCGTGGGCCAGTTCAACGGCGTGTGCGACGAGCACGAGGGTTACGGCGTGAGCTTGAAGCAGAAGTGCCGCAGCTCGTATGGCACGGTGATCGGATTCAATGGGCGCGGGGAGATGATTCCCAACGCCAACAGTTTTTGCGAGCTCGACCCCGCGGTCAAAGACAAGTGGGGCATTCCGGTGCTGCGCTTTCACTGGCAGTGGGGCGAGAACGAGCGCAAGATGGCAGTGGATATGCAGGAGACCTTCCGCGCGATTATTGAATCCGGCGGCGGAACGGTGATAGGTGGAACGCGGCGTCATCCCAGGCCGGGCGACGCCGCAGAGGAGGCAAATATCTCAGTGGGCGGCGCGATTATTCACGAGCTGGGCACGGTGCGCATGGGCAGCGACGCGAAGACCTCAGCGCTGAACCGCAACTGCCAGGCGCACGACGTGAAGAATCTCTTTGTGGCCGACGCCGCGCCGTTTGTGACCAATCCCGACAAGAACCCAACGCTGACGATCATGGCACTGGCGTGGCGAACGTCAGACTACTTGCTTGACCAGGCAAAAAAAGGGGAGATCTGAAGTCCACGATGACAGACGATCGCATTACACGACGCGCGGTACTGAGGTCGCTCACCATGGGAGCTGCGGTGGGCTCGGTGCTGCGCGTGATTCCGTTGCACGCGGCCGAGCACGCGCACCACATGATTGAGGCGGAGAAGGCCGCGGACCAGGCCGGGGCCTACACGCCGAAGTTTTTTGGCGCGCAGGCGTACAAGACTGTGCAGGCGCTGTGCGAGGCAATTCTGCCAACCGACGCCGACTCCGCTGGGGCGATCGAGGGTGGCGCGCCGGAGTTCATCGATCTATTGACCAGCGAGAACAACGAGTACCAGGCGACGCTGAGTCCGGGGTTGAAATGGTTGGATGCGACTTGTGTGAGCCGCTTCGGTCATCCGTGGATTGAATGCGCTCCGCACGAGCAGACCGAGATGCTCGACCTTATTGCGTATCGTAAAAACGCCGAGCAGGAGGAGAGTTTGACGCAGGCTGTCGAGTTTTTCTCGCTGCTGCGGAACCTGACTGCCGATGCGTTTTTTACGAGCAAGGTGGGGATCAAGTATCTGGGCTATAAGGGCAATACTTATCTGCCGGATTTTCCGGGATGCCCGCCGGTGGCGGGTGTGTGAGGTCGAGGTCCTCTCCGCAACGTAGCGCCGAAAAGCAACCGCAGGTCCTTCGACTCCGGTCGCTGCGGCGACCTCCGCTCAGGATGACAGATCTTTTTGTGATATAGACGTTGGGGACAGCACGCTAGCCGCCGATGTGGACCATGGAGCGGGAGGGCTTGAGGAAGCCGGGCTCGCCGATGTGATGGCGCGCTTCCTTGCCCTGCACAACGCCAATGAGAAAGCCGCGCAGCTCCTCGTCGGTTGCGCCCGAGCGCATACGGCCGTAGAGGTCGTGCTCGGTTTGCGAGAACAGGCAGGTGCGGATTTTTCCATCCGATGTGAGCCGGACGCGGCTGCATGCGCCGCAGAAAGCCTGGGTGACCGGGGCGATGACGCCGATCTCGCCCGGGCCATCGGCAAAGCCGTAGCGGCGCGCGGTCTCGCCAGCTTCGCGGGCGGGAAGCTCGACCAGTGGAAGAATGCTGCCGATGCGGGCGACGATCTCCTTAAGGGGGACAACAATCTCCGGTGTCCACAGGCGGCCTTCTTCGAGCGGCATGAACTCGATGAAGCGGACGACGACGTCTTCCTGGCGCGCGAAATGGGCGAAGGCCTCGACCTGGCTGTCGTTGAAGCCGCGCAGCAGGACGCAGTTGACCTTGAGCGGCGTGAGGCCGGCCGCGCGCGCGGCACGAATGCCGTTGACCACTTTTTGAAAACTGCCTGGGACGCGGGTGATGCGCTCGAAGGTGGGTGCGTCGACGGCGTCCATGCTGACGGTGACGCGGTTCAGGCCGGCTGCCTTGAGCGGAGCGGCGAGCGTGTCAAGCAGGTGGCCGTTGGTGGTCAGCGCGAGGTCAAGGCGTTCGCCGCTTGTGGTGCGGATTTGCGCCAGTTCCTTGACCATCTCCACCAGGCCGCGGCGCAGCAGGGGTTCGCCGCCGGTGAGGCGGACCTTGGTGATGCCCAGCGAGACGAAGACGCGGATCAGGTGCAGATACTCGTCGATGGCGAGCTCGGAATATTGCGCGCCCACTTCACCGGTGCGGCAATAGACGCACTTGTAATTGCAGTTGTCGGTGATGGAGACGCGCAGGTCGTGGATGACGCGGCCGTGGCTGTCCGTGAGCCGGGCGGCGGGCAATGCCGGGGACGGAATCAGGGAAGCGAGCTCCATCGGTAACCTCAAAGCCGTTCCGTTCGCCGGCGGTGATGCGCACAGCATGCAGAGATTCGGGTGCCAAGTTCGAGGTTGCCCGGATGGCAGAGCCAGCGCCCAACCTCACTGCCCACGTTAGTCGACGCGCGGGGTGCCGCGGCGCAGGGTAAGGCCGGTGACGCCGAAGAACGCGATGATGAGCAGGGCAATCACGAAGTAATAGAACATGGGGTGCGCCCAGCCCGGGGAATAGGTAAGGTCTTGGCCGATCCAAAGGAGCAAAATTGCGGCGATGACCGCAAACTGGCCGGCGATGACCAGAAAGGTGTGGCCCAGGTCGCGGCGTTTGTCGAGCGCTTCCACCTGGTCGGGGGTGAGGTTGCGCTCTTCGGGGGGAAGCAGGGAATTTGCCATCGTGTCTCTCCGTTCGTTGGACGGGCTGCGCCAGATTGATTGCGGCCTCCGTGCCCGGCCTGTACATCTTCGATTCAATCATAGGTTACGGGGCGGACGCCAGTGGGGGCGTTGGCTGTTTGCGCTGTTGGCTGGATTGCGCAAGGGGGTTCGTGGTTTCCCACCCATTCCGCAGAAAGACGCGGAATGGATGGGGCACGGAGAATGAGTGCATGGGAACGGTTGCGTAGCGCCCACCGTGGATGTCGCAACTGTTCGAAAACGGACAGCGCAAACCGATGGCGGACAGCGGCGTCCAAGCGGGTGCGCGGCCAAGTCATTGAAACGAGAGAGAAGCATATGTTGGCGGGTTTGGACTGGCACGTGCTTCTGCGCAAGGGGAGTCGTGTGCGCCGCCGCGTCGATGCGGGGGCCGGGGAAAGGGAGACGTCACGATGAGGATGTTTATGCAGGATCTGCGCTATGCGCTGCGGCAGTTGCGCAGGACGCCGGGGTTTACCGCGACCGTGCTGCTGACGCTGGCGCTCGGCATCGGCGCAAATGCGGCCATCTTTACACTCGTCAATTCGGTGCTGCTCAAGAACCTGCCTGTCACCGATCCGAAGACGCTGGTGCGGCTGGGCAACGACAACGACTGCTGCGTGAACGGGGGAATGCCGGACGCCGGTAACTACTCGCTGTTTTCTACGGACACTTATCAGCAGCTGAAGAAGAATGCGCCCGAGTTCGAGGAGCTGGCCGCGATGGAGGCGGGCTATGGCTACCGGCCGATCACGGTGCGGCGCGAGGGGCCGGAGACGGTGGCGCGCTCGGTGATGGGCGAATTTGTCTCCGGCAACTACTTCCGCACCTTGGGGATTCGTTCCGGCGCCGGACGCCTGTTTCTGGACAGCGACGATGTGGAGGGCGCTCCCTTCACGGCGGTGATGAGCTACGACGTCTGGCAGCATGACTTTGGCGGCGACGCGTCGGTGGTGGGCAGCACCTTCTGGGTGAACACAAAACCCGTCACCGTGGTGGGCATTGCGCCCAAGGAGTTCTTTGGCGACCGGCTGAGCAGCACGCCGCCGGACTTGTATCTGCCCATTCAGTCGATGCTGCCGCTGGCCAACACGCCCTTTGTTCATGATCCGGATGTGAGCTGGCTTTACATTGTGGGCCGCGTCAGGCCGGGCGTGGCCACGGCTCCGCTGCAGGTCAAGCTGGATGCACTGCTGCGGCAGACCCTGGCCTCGTACAAGACATTTTCAACCGAGGACGGCAAGAAGCAGCTGGTGAAGGCTCACCTGGTTCTGACGCCGGGTGGGGCCGGCATCCAGGCGCTGCAGGAGCAGTACAAGTCGCACCTGCATTTGCTTACATGGATTGCCGGCCTGGTGCTGCTGATTGCCTGCGCCAACATTGCCAACCTGCTGCTGGTGCGCGGCATGGGGCGGCGCATGGAGATGAGCGTGCGTGCGGCCCTGGGCGCGACGAGGGCACGGGTGGTGCGGCAGCTGCTGACCGAGAGCGTGCTGCTGGCCGGCATGGGCGGCCTGGCTGGGCTTGCCGTGGCCTACCTGGGCGCGCGCATGCTGCTGGTGCTCGCCTTTCCCGGAGCGGAGAATGTGCCCATCGAGGCCAGCCCTTCGCTGACCGTAATCGGGTTTGCCTTCGGGCTTTCGGTCGTAACCGGGATGCTGTTCGGCGTGGCCCCGGCGTGGATTGCGGCGCAGGCCAATCCGGCCGAGGCGCTGCGCAGCGGCACCAGGACGACGGCTGCGGGCGCTTCGCTGTTGCAGCGCGGGCTGGTGGTGCTGCAGGCGGCGCTCTCGCTGGTGCTGCTGGTGGGCGCGGGGCTGTTCTCGCAGAGCCTGGGCAAGCTGGAAAACACGGACCTGAAGCTGGATCCGACCAACCGCTACATCGTGCACATCAATCCGCAGGCGGCGGGCTATGCGCCGTCGCAGACGGAGGCGCTCTACCGGACGATCGAAGAGCGATTCCATGCATTGCCGGGGATTGTGAAGGTGGGCATTGCCACGTATACGGCGATGGAGGACAACAACTGGAGCAACCCCATGCAGGTGCAGGGACAGCCGGACTGGAGTGGCAATGCCTCCTATGTGAAGGGCAACGCGGAGTATTTCGATTCGGTGGGAACGCACGTGGTGATGGGACGCGGATTTGATGCGCGGGATACGTCGGCGGCTCCGCCGGTGGCGGTTGTGAACCAGACCTTTGTCAAGACCTTCTTCAAGGATGGGAGCAATCCCATCGGCCGGCGCATCGGGCCGCCGGGGCCCAAATCATCAGGAGACTTTGAGATTGTCGGTGTGGTGGAGGATACGGTGTACACGGCCGTGCAGTGGAAGGATCACAGCATGTATTTCATTCCCATGACGCAGCGCTTTGCCAGTGATCCTGACCCCATCGACAAGGATACGTCGCTCTACGCCGGGGCGCTGGTGATCCAGACCGCCGGCCCCATGGCCGACATGGAAAAGCTCGCCGAGACGACGCTGGCCGGCGTCAACCCCAATCTGACCGTGGTCAAGTTCCAGACCTTCAGCGAGCAGATTGCCAACCGCTTCAGCGAAGAGCGAATGGTGGCGCGGTTGACCATGCTGTTTGGCGCGCTGGCGCTGCTGCTGGCGACGATCGGGCTCTATGGCGTGACGGCTTATGGGGTGGTGCGGCGGACTCCGGAGATCGGCATTCGCATGGCGCTGGGGGCTGAGCGCTTGAGCGTGGTGATGATGGTGATGCGCGGGGCCATGGCCCAGGCTGCCGTGGGGCTGGCCATCGGAATCCCGGTGGCGCTGCTCTGTGTGCGCTTTGTGAAAGCGCAGCTCTATGAGATTACCAGCGCGAACTCGACCGTCATGGCGGGAGCCATTGTGACGCTGGTCGTAGCGGCTTCGATTGCCGCCATCATTCCCGCACGGCGTGCGGCCACCATTGACCCGATGAAGGCGCTGCGGACCGAGTAGGGTCGCGTTTACCGGGGCGGATAGCCGACGGATTGCGCGTAGAGCGGCTGCTTGTCGGAGGGCAGCTTGAGGGTTGCGGCTACGGCGGCGACCTCCTGCGGCCCGTGCAGGGCATAAAACCACGCGTTCAATCCCTCAGAGGCGGCAAAGAGGTAGACATTCTGGCCGATGAAGCCCACGTCGACCTGCCCCCAGTCGTCCTTGACCGCAGCCACGTAGACCAGCGTGACGGCCGCGCGCGCCGCGGGAGGTGCGCCGATTTTGCCGCGCAGATCGCCGGCGACGACCGGGCGCAGCCGGTTGGCCTCTGCCTCGTAGACGTAGATGCCATCGGAGGTAACCACATCGAGCTCGATGTCCTGGCTGTTCATGGCCGAAGGCGCGGTGCGTCCCAAGCCGGCTTTAACCTGGCGCGGACGGTTGACGCCGAAGGCCGCCCAAAGGAGGTTGGAGAGGGTTTGCAGCGGGAGCGGCTTGTCTTCAAAGGAGCGGGTAGTCTGGCGATGGGCCAGAGCCTGCATCAGGGGCATACCCGCGGTGATCTGGGGGGCGGGCAACTGGATGGGCGCTGGCTGGCAGAGAGTGGGCGAGGCCAAGGCCAGGAGCGCGAAGACAGGCAGAAGGGCGGAGAGACGGACGGTGAAGCGGCGCATGGTTTCTCCTCGAAGCAATGCTGGGCACGCCTGCCTCCGAGGGTGTGCGGATTGAGGGGAAGCAACGGATCGATCGCCGGAGCCAGGCTCCGGCGAGGCTGAACAGGAGGAGAGCGCGGCTATTCCGTCAGAAAGGCCAGCGACTGCAACTGCGTGATATCAAATGGCTTGCGGCAGCGGATGTTGGCGCAGGCCAGCTTGTCGTCGCGGCGCACCATATAGGATTGCGCCTTGGCAAACCGCGCCCGGTCCCGCTCGTCGGCGTTGCGCGGCAACTGCGCGCGCTTGCGCCGCACCACCCAGGTAACCTTGTACTCACCCGCCTGGCCGCACTTGGGGCAGGTGAGGGTGTGACTGCGCTGCTCGGTCGTTTCGTTAAAGAATTCCCGCTCTTCCATGGCCCTTGGCACTTCCCCTTAAACAGAATCTATTCCATACTCGACCTTGCGGCGAAGGAACGCAAGCGGCCATGGCGACCAGGCGCAAACCGGGAAAATTCTCAGTGACCAAGGCGGTCAAGGCCAACGCCCGGGAGCGGGTGGGCCAGCCGCCGGCGGCGCGCGTGGTCGATACCGAGCCGCGCACCGGCCGCCGGGCCAAACACAAGCCCAAACTCGAGGAGCTGATTCGCAAGGAGGACTAGGAATTCATGGCCAAAGCGGTCGGAGTCGGCGGAGTATTCCTGAAGGCGCGCGATCCTGAGGCGCTGAGCGCCTGGTACGCCACGCACCTGGGCATCGCGGTGCAGGAGGGCGGGGCGCTGGTGTTTGCCGGGCCGGAGTCGGCGGGCATGACTGTTTTTGCGCATTTTCCCCGGAACACGCCCTATTTTGGACAGGGCGAGCAGGAAGTGATGGTGAACTTTCGGGTCGACGATCTTGACCTGCTTCTGGAGCAGTTGGACGAGGCGGGGGTCGAGATCGACCCGAAGCAGGAGCACTACGACTACGGACGGTTCGCCTGGATCCACGATCCGGAGGGCAACCGGGTGGAGCTGTGGGAGCCTGTGCGGGCGAAGTGAGCGCGAACGCGGCCGGTATTGTGATTGGCAGCCTGGCGATGACCAAATTCTAAAAATATTTACATGAGAGAGAACTCACTCCCCTTCGTGCAATGCAGAAATGTTCCCTAAACATGTAAGAAAGTATTGACGCCGCCCGTGCATGGCGGCCCGGAAGCGTTGTCTTACGCCCCGAGTTATGATCTCAGAGGCTGTCTTACAGCGCAATGTCGGTGTTTTTGGGCTGAGATCGAAAATGGCGCAAGTTGCTGATGGGAAAATAGTTGATACTGTAAGACACGATCCGTGCGAAGAATCGCGCTGTCTTACAGCTGTAAGACAGGCGTCTGACGAATGTGAGACAGACTCGGGGCAAAATGGGCGCTGTCTGATGGATGGTCTTACGTGAAATTTGCTGCTGTCTTGGGCGAGCGAGAGGACGTCACGGCGCTCTTCAGCTGCGCAGCTCGGGAACGGGGCTGCGAGGTCGCGGGCAGTGCTGGGGACCGGCGGAGGGCTAGGGTTCATTCATTTTGCTGCCAACGACTCAAGCCACGCGGCCAGCTCCACGTGGCCGCGCTCGCGCGCAAAGTCGGCCGCGGTCTTGCCCGCTTCGCTTTTTTGTCCCGGATCGGCGCCGTGAGACAGGAGAATCTCCGCCAGGTCGCGCCGGTTGGCGGTTGCGGCCGAGAAGAGCGGCGTAAATCCGCCCGCCTGGAAGGCGTTCACCGGGGCGCCACGCTCCAGCAGCAGCCGGATTGTCTCGGGATTTTTGCTCAGGGCCAGCGCGGCGTGGAGCGGCTGGTTCTGTTGGGGGTTGCGGCTGACGGCATCGACGCGAGCTCCGGCGTCGAGCAGGGCCCGAACGGCGTCGGCCGTGGCAAAGGCCGCGGCCAGGTGCAGTGGCGTCCAGCCGTCGCCCGAGCAGGCGTGGGCGAACTCCGGGTTGGCGGTGAGCAGGCGTTTCAATTGGGGCAGGTCGCCAACGGCGGCGGCTTCAAAGATGTCGAGGCGGATGCCGTCCCCGGCCAGCCGTTCGACGAGGAAATCGCGGACGAGCGGCTGGCCGCAGTAGACCGACCAGCTGAGCGCGGAGACACCCTGCGGGTCGCGCCAGGCGGCCAGAGCCGGGTCGGCCTGGACCTGGTCGGCGATTTCGGCGGTTGCGCCTGTCTGGATGAGTTTGAGGAAGGGTGTGGCCATGGGTTTAAGATAGCGCGATCGGGTCGCCCGGCGACTCGGGAGAGGTTTCAATCGGGGCGAACGGTCTTTTGCGGCGCGCACGCTGGAGAAGTCCGGCGGGATGGAAACCGCCGGAATCCCGCCGCTTGAGCGGCATCCGTCGGGATCGAAGCATCCAAGGTAACTGCGCCGCGGGTAATGTGGCTTCGCTGAATCGTGAATTTCTGCCGAGTGTTGATTCTTCTCCTATGACCTTGCCCGGAACGCCTATCCCATTGACGGACAATCCCGCACCTGCCGGGGCCAGCACCGGCTTGTTGCCCTGGCTGGTGGCAGTTGCTTTTTTCATGGAATCGTTGGATACGACGATTCTGAACACCGCTGTGCCGGCGGTTTCCGAGGCGCTGCACGTGGCTCCGCTGGCGATGAAGGCGGTGCTGGCGAGCTACACGCTGGCCCTGGCGGTGTTTATTCCGATCAGCGGATGGATGGCGGACCGGTTCGGGACGCGACGGGTGTTTGCTTCGGCCATCGGACTGTTCACGCTGGGATCGCTGCTGTGCGGACTGTGCAGCAACATTCATCTGCTGGTGGCGTGCCGCGTAGTACAGGGGATGGGCGGGGCGATGATGGTGCCGGTAGGCCGGCTGACGCTGGTGCGGTCCTTCCCGAAGGCGGATCTGCTGCGCGTGATGAGCTTTGTTTCGGTTCCGGCACTGGTGGCGCCGATGCTGGGACCTGTGGCCGGCGGATTGATTGTGGGCTACGCGCACTGGCGGGTGATCTTTTTCCTCAATATTCCCATCGGCCTGCTGGGTCTGGTGATGGTGTATCTGCATTTGCCGGACTTCAGGGAAGAGCATGTGCATCCGCTGGATTTTGTGGGCCTGGTGCTGTTTGGGTCAGGGGTTGCGCTTCTGTCGTATGTGCTGGAGGTATTTGGCGAGCACACGTTGAGCGGGCGCGAAATGGCGGGACTGCTGACGCTCTCCGGGGCGCTGCTGGCGGCGTATTGGGTGCACGCGCGGCAGCTCCAGTTCCCGCTCTTGAACCTGCGGCTGTTTGACATTCGCACGTTTCGCATAGCGGTCAATGGCAGCTTCTTTACGCGGCTGGGAATTGGCGGCGTGCCGTTTCTGCTGCCGCTGCTGTACCAAACCGGGCTGGGGTATACGCCGGTGCAGTCGGGATTGCTGATTGCGCCGCAGGCGATAGCGGCGATGGGCATGAAGGCGCTGCTGAGGAAGCTGCTGGGGAACATCGGTTACAAGGGCGTACTGATCTCGAACACGGTGGCAATCGGGTTGCTGCTGCTGCTCTTTACGGCAATTCATCTGCATACGCCGGTGTGGCAGATTGTGGCAATTGCCTTCTTGTACGGAGCCTGCACGAGCCTGCAATACACAACCATGAATACGCTGGTATATGCGGATGTGGAGGAGAAGGATGCTTCAGGCGCGAGCTCGATTGCGAGCACGATGCAGCAGATGGCGATCAGCTTTGGCGTGGCCTTCGCGGGATTGACGACGGCGTTCTTTGTGCCGGGAGCGGCGTACTCCGATTCCGGGCTGATGACCGCTGGGATTCACAAGGCATTTCTTTGCCTGGGCGGGTTGACGCTGGTGTCGACGGTGGTGTTTGCGGGTTTGAAACGCGGCGATGGCGACGCGGTGAGCGAGCACAAGATCATGCATCCGGATGGATGAAGGGCTCCAACGGACTAAAGAAGCGCGGAGTCACCCCCGCGAATCGCGCCGGATGCGACGATTATTGCTGCGAGGCGGCGGCCCGGATTACGAGTTCCACGCCGGCTTCGCGGAACAGCTCCTCGGTAAAGCGGAAGCTCTCTGCCCAGCGTTCGCTGTCGCTGGGCACGGTGACCACGCGGCGGATGCCCGACTGGACGATGATGGCGGCGCACTGCGAACAGGGCATGAAGGGCCAGACGTAGAGGGTGCAGCCGGCCAGCGG
>Ga0182030_10007687_pt1 | contig 22455 bp, 16 predicted proteins | sample 812S3MmetaG_FD_121299 | JGI IMG/M metagenome (GOLD analysis project Ga0182030, IMG submission 121299) | Permafrost microbial communities from Stordalen Mire, Sweden - 812S3M metaG (Illumina Assembly) | ecosystem: Environmental > Terrestrial > Soil > Wetlands > Permafrost | place: Sweden... | reverse complement strand
GATCGCTTCGACCGAGGCCTACATCGAGATCAAGAAGGCGGCGATCGAGAAGGCCACCGGCGATCCCGCGTTTGCCTCGTACGCGGCCAGCATCCCCACCTCGCTCCTCGTCTTCCTCAAGATCACCGTCTGGCTCGGGCCGCTCCTCATCGCTCTCCTCGGGTTCGACCTCATGTCGAGCGAGCTCCAGCACCGGAGCGTGCGCTTCTGGACGGTCCGGACGCGCCGCTGGTCGTACTTCACCGGCAAGATGCTCGGCCTCTGGGCCATCGTCGCGCTCATCACGCTCGTGCTCAACGTCATCGCCGGCACCGTCGCCGCCTCGCGCGGCTACGTCACCGTCGGCCAGCTCATGACCTGGGGCGTCCGCTTCTGGCTCGTCGCCGTCATCATCTCGGGGACGTGGGCGGCCATCGCGACGTTCATCAGCTCGTGCTTCCGGACGCCGATTCTGTCGCTCCTGACGACGTTCGTCGCCTTCTTCGTCATGTGGATGGGGAGCCTCATCGGCTTCTTCGTCCGCGCGCGCGACATGATGGAGACCGGCGTCCAGAAGGACATGGCCTGGTACGAGTACCTCTACCCGAACACGTACGACACGCTCCTCCTCTCCCCGGAGACGACGAAGGTGCTGACGGCGCTGGGCGTCCTCGTCGGCTTCATCGTCCTCGCCAACGCGGCCGGCGCCGCGCTCTTCCAGCGGAGGGACATCTGATGGCCGCCGACGAGAGCCTCGCCAAGAAGGTCGAGGAGAAGAAGGAAGACGAGCTGGCCGAGGAGGTCGCGACCGAGGAGGGGATGAAGGAGAGCCCCACCGAGAAGAAGGAAGCGCTCGGTCAGGGCGAGGTCCCCCCGTCGCCGTACGCGGGCGATACGACGGGCGAGAAGAAAAAGAAAAAGAAGAAGGACGTCGAGACGGCGGTCCACCTTCGCAAGCTGACGAAGCGCTTCGGCCAGAAGACGGCGGTCGACGAGGTGACGCTGTCCATCGGGATGGGCCACGTCTACGGCCTCATCGGCCCGAACGGCGCGGGGAAGACGACGACGTTCTCGATGATGGCGGGGTACCTCCACCCGACGGAGGGCTCGGTCGAGATCCTCGGCTTCAAGCCGACCGCGGTCGACGAGCTCCGGTCGCGGGTCGGCGTCTTGCCGCAGGATGCGCTGCTCCCTGCCAACGACAAGGTGGGGGAGTTTCTCGTCCACATGGCGCGCCTCCAGGACTACCCGGCCGACAAGGCCGAGGGGCTGGCCCGGCAGGCGCTCGCCGACGTGGAGGGCAAGGAGTGGTGGGGCCAGCGGTGCGGGAGTCTGTCGCACGGCATGGCCAAGCGCGTCGCGCTGGCGCAGGCGTTCCTGGGAGAGCCCGACGTCGTGCTCCTCGACGAGCCGACGGCGGGGCTCGATCCGCGCGTCGCCTACGAGATGAGGCAGCTCATCAAGGTGAAGAAGGGCCGCTGCACGATCATCATCTCGAGCCACAACTTGCAGGAGCTCGAGGAGATCTGCGACGCGGCGGCCATCCTCGATCGCGGCCGTGTCGTCGCGTCGGGCGCGATGAACGAGCTGACGGCGGCGAACGAAGAGGTGAGGGTGAAGGTCGCCGCAGGGACCAAGCGCGGATCACAGCCGGGCCAGGTGCCGATCGCGAAGCTGCAAGAGCTCGGGATGGTGCGCAGCGTGGACTTCGACGACGACGCGCGAGAGCTCATCGTGTCGTTCGAGCGGAGCAAGGCCGACGCCGAGACGGTCATCGGTCACGTGCTGTGGATCCTGCTGCACGCGCAGGTGAGGATCAGCGGCGTGAGCAAGGGCCGTGGGCTCGAGCAGCGGGTGATGGATCTGACGTGAGCGCGGGTCCGCGGGGCTCTTCGTGAGACCCCGCCCCCCCCCGCCCCGCCCCATGCGACGCGGGCAGGACACGTTGCCGGGGTGGGGGGCGTGAGAGACGCGGCGTTACGACTTCGTCGGAACCGGGGTCGCGGGCGAAGCCGGCGCCGGTGGGACCGCGGGTGCTTCCGCGGGCGTCGGCGGCGCCAGGAGCTGGGGCGCCGTCTTCGTCAGCGTATCGAGCGCCTTCTTCGTCGCCTTCTTCTGCGGCTTGGTCGGCGTGCCGACCGCCTTCACCGTCGGGTGGCGGTAGGCGAAGAACTGGGTGACCGGCTGCAGCGCGGTCGTCAGGTCCGTGTCGGTGGCCGCTTGCCGCTGGAGGATGGCGTAGAACTTCATCCCGCTCACCCAGGCGCTGCTCTGGGCCGTGAAGACCAGGTTGTTCACGCGGTTGCTCAGCGCGGCGAGCCGGTTGACCAGCGGCTGCAGGGCGCTCGCGGTCCCCACCTCCGTCGTCATCGGGGTCACCTGCATCGCAGGCGACTCCAGGTCGTGCTGCGTGGCGAGGTTGGCGATGGTCGCCAGGATCGCCGCGCCGCCCTTCCTCATTCGCGCCGCATGGCGCTTCTCGGTCGGCGTCAGCGGCGGATCGCTGCCGAGCGTCGCGTCGATGGCGTCGAGCTGCGTCACGGCCTGCTGGACGAGCGCGGCGAGGGCCGCGTTCGGATCGGTCGGCGGCGGCGCTGCGGGCGCCGTCGGTTGGGCCGGCGCGACGGGCGCGACGGGCGTGGTGGTGGTGGTGGTGGCCTGGGTGCTGCTCTTCTTGGTGGAATTGGTCATGGTCATGGCGTTCTCCTTCATCGGACAGTGATGGGTCTCTCTGTTGGGCCTATCGATGCAGGACGAGAAACCTGTCCATGCACGCGTCGAAAAAGTGCGACGCGGCACGCGGTCTCTCGCGGCCCCTCATAAGAGAGGCCGCACGAGGGTCGTTTTCGTTACGAGAAATCGACGGGGGCCTTGGTCGATTCTCGTGACGCGCCTTCACACCCACTGAACCGCGCGAGCTCGGAAAGTGTACCGACGATTGTTCGTCGGCTTCTCTGCGCCCCTCTCTCTCCCTCTCGTCCGGGGACCCCCGGATCTGGAAAGCAAAGTGGTGGGGCGATGTCGATTTTATGGATTGCGTGCCGTCAGGGCCGCCGACCGAGATCTTCGGCCTGACGCATCGTCACCCCCGCTTCGCGGAGCTTCGCGATGACCGCCGCGACGAGGACCCGCGCGGTCTTCGGGGGAACCTCGGCCTCTTCGGCCGCGGAGTACACGGCGGCGTCGTAGGCGACGCGCGCCTGAGCGGCTCCGGGAGCGGCGGCGGCGGGCTTGGGCAGCCCGAGGGCCTCGCCCGTCGTGCCGCAGGCGCGCGCGAAGGCGTCACCGAGTCGCGGATCGAGGCCGTGCAGTGCGTGCGCGAAGAAGTGCTTCTCGCGATCCGAGGGGAGCCATCGCCCCGTCTCGAAGAAGACGTACGTCTTGCGCGAGAGGGAGAGCACGCTCGCGACGTCCCCCTGGGTCTTCCGCTCGCGCGCTCGCCATTCGGGGAGAAGGTCGACCAGTTTCGGGGCACCGCTGCTCATCTTCGCCTCTCCGTTCCAGCGGCCGTTCTCTCACGAGGCACCGGCGGTGCCTCCCGTGTAACCGCCGGTATCACCAGTGACACGGACGGTGTCATTACTGGCACCTGCGGTATCACGTAAGGCACCGCCTGTGCCTACAGAGTAACCACCAGTATCACGCGAGACACCTAAGGTGTCTCCAGAGTCACCGCCGGTATCACGCTCGGCACCCGCGGTGCAGACCGAGGAGAAGAAACGCGGAACGTCGAAGAGGAAGTGCAGAACGGGCGAGAGAAAAGGCAGCACGGGAACGACCCGGCGTGGGGGAGCGAGCCTGGGAAGGACGGCGGCGAGCCTTCCCGACGCGGCGGTCCGCCGCCGGACTTGAAGGGTGGACGATTTGGTGGCAGGTTCCGCTCCCTTCGGGAGAGGTGACCGAGTGGCCGAAGGTACCCGCTTGCTAAGCGGGCGCTGTCCAAAAGGCAGCCGCGGGTTCGAATCCCGCCCTCTCCGCAGCAGCTCCGCCAGAGGCGGAGCTGCGCGAAGAGCGCGGGAAGTTCGAGCGACGCCCCGCTCGCCCTCGCGGGCGAACGGACGGCGGCGACGAATCCCGCCCGGACGCGGTGGGGCCCCCGTCATCAGCCGCGCGGCGGGATGGGCGCCTTCGACCGGCGTCCCCAGAACACGAACAGCGCCAGGCCCACCAGCACGAAGTTGAACGGCGTGTTCGCCGCCTCGCCCCGCGAAACGTGGAACACGATGGCGCAGACCTGCAGCGCGGCGCACCCGAGCGCCGCCAGGAGGGTCCACCGCGGCTGGATGCGCGTGAGCGACGGCAGCAGGATGCCGATCCCGCCGAGCAGATCGACGACGCCCGTCGCCTGCAGGAAGCCCCGAGGCACTTGTCCCATCCAGGGCATCTTCGCGGCGAGCTCCGCGACCGGCGTGGCGAGCTTCCACACGCCGGCGCCGGCGAAGAGCAGAAACAGCAGCGCCTGGACGACCCACAGGCTGACGCGCAGGGACCTCGACGGCTCGCTCACGGTGACCTCGTAGTGCCTTGGTGGCCCCCCGGCGGACAGATGCCGGAGCCGGTGCGGCCGTCGCGGCTGACGCCGATGGTACGCTCGCGTCGTGCCCACGCGGCTCGTCGTCGTCGAGGAGGCCGTCGTCGCCCGCGGCTCGGATGTCCACGTCGCGCCGCGCATCACCGTTCACGATGCGCCGCGCGGGACGTTCCCCGTGCGCCTCCGTCTGCCCGACGGCACGGAGAGGCTGGCCACGGCGGCGCTCGATGTCGCGCACATCCGGGGGCCTCACGGCGTGTTCGCGATGGTTCGCCTCGTCGGCCTCGCGCCGGGGGACGTCCCCGCCGGCACGGAGATCTGGCGGGAGTAGGCGGTCGGGCGGACGGCTCGCCATTCAAGGGACCGGCTCTCAATCCCCCGGCGACGCCAGCCCGTGCGCCCGCATCACACGCCACACGTCCGCGCGCTTCTCGAGCACGACCCGGTAGAGCGCGCGGTAGTGGTCCGTCGCCCAGAACTCCATCGCCTCGTGGGCGGCCAGCTCTCCGACGAGCCGCTTCAGGCCCCGCTCCTCGAGCGCGATGACGAGGAGGTGCTCGTACGACGACGTCTCGGACTGCGCGCCGTCGGGGAAGCCGACGGGAAGCCCGGGAGCGATCGCGCGAAGCTCGACGACCGCCGCGTCGACGTCCACCTGGTGCTCGGTCAGGTACCAGTGGCTCTCCTCGTGAATGAACGTCGAGAGGAGCAGCAAGTCGTCTCTCAGGTGGCGCGTGTGGAGGGTGAGCAGCGGATGACTGTGCGGGATGGCGTCGTCGTCGATGAGGACGGCCCTCGTGAAGAGCCACGGCGTGAGATCGTACCGGTCGAAGAGGCGATCGAGCTGGGTCCGGGTTGCCCTCTCCGGGGCGCTGTCGTGTCGAAGCGCAAAGCTCGGACGAGCGCGGGTGACGGCGGCCGGTGCGGGCTGCGACGCCGGCGGCGAATGCGCGCACCCCGACAGAAGGACGCAAACGAAGAGGGCGGGGGATCTCACCGCGGGCGCAACAAGGGGAAGGGCTCCGCGATTCCGGTCACGCGAAGGGAGATCTCGGGACGACATCCCGACCTACGACGCGATCTGCAAGTCGGTTCGCCTCAAGAAGCGCTGAGACGCATCGAGCGCGGGCTCGAGGGTATCGTCGAGGGTGCCCGCGGCTCCGCCATGACGAAGCTCCCCGCCCTCCTCACCGCCGTCCTCGTCTCCTCCTGCGTACCGGCCCCCGCTCCTCCGCAAGCGCCCTCCGCTGCGACACCGAGCGCCGTGCGGCCCGCGCCCGAGGTCGACGACCTCTCCCCGATGCTCGACGAGTTCCGCGTGAAAGGCGCGATGCCTGCCATCGGCGGCGCCGTGTGGCGCGATGGCCGTCTCGTCGCGATCGGCGTCGCCGGAGTGCGCAGGCAGGGCGATCCCACCCCCGTGGCCGTCGGCGACGCGTGGCATCTCGGGTCCGACACGAAGGCGATGACGGCCACCCTCGTCGGCCTCTACGTGGACCGCGGCATGCTCCGCTTCGAGGACACCGTCGGTGATCTCTTCCGCGGCGAGACCCTCGATCCCGGCTGGACGAGCGTCCGCGTCGAGCAGCTGCTCGAGCATCGAGGCGGCGCGCCGGGTGACTTCCCCCCGGGCGTCTTCGACCAGATGGTGCGAGACGGCAAGTCGGCGGACGCGCGGATCAGGGCCGTGCGCGCCATCCTCGCGCTGCCGCCGGCGCAGGCCCCGGGGACGTTCAAGTACGCGAACGCCGGCTACGTCATCCTGGGCAGCGCCCTCGAGCGGCTCGCGGGCGCGCCGTGGGAGACCCTCCTCGAGCGCGACCTCTTCGCGCCGCTGCAGATGCGCTCGTGCGGCTTCGGCGCGCCCGGAAGCCGCGGCGTCGTGGACGCCCCGTGGGGGCACGCGTCGAGGGACGACGAGCTCGTTGCCGTGGCGCCCGGGCCGCACGCGGACAACCCTCCCGCGCTCGGGCCCGCAGGGACGGTTCACTGCTCCCTCGAAGACTGGGGGAAGTTTCTCACGATGCACGTCGCGGGAGCGCGGGGCGAGCGGACCCTCGTCTCGCCGGAGACGATGAAGCGCCTGCACACGCCTCCCCACGGCGGGGACTACGCGGCCGGCTGGGTCGTCGTCACGCGCTCGTGGGCCGGCGGCGTGGCCCTCAATCACGGGGGCAGCAACACGATGTGGTACGCGGTGACGTGGCTCGCCCCCGCGAAGAGCCTCGCGCTCGCAGTGGTCACGAACCGCACCGGCGACTCGACGCGCGCTGCGCTGGATGCGGCGAGTGTCGCCCTCGTGAAGCGCTACGCGGAGCCGCGCGGCGCGCTCGTCCCCGTCAACTGATCCCGCCCGCTTCATCGCCTCTGTACTCGCCGGGGCGGTTCGTACAGGCTGCGGCAATCCGGGAGGGCTCGGCGTCATGGACTGGGAGATCTACGACGGGCAGTTGCAGCGCGGGCCCATGCCCGAGGCGGGGGTCTACGACGCCATCCGCAGCGGCCTGCCGCGCAACGCGTACGTGCGGCAAGCCGGGACCTCGGAGTGGATGCCGCTCGAAACGCACCCGCTGTTCGCCGTGGCGCTGCAGCACAGGGGGGCACCCGGCCAGTGGGCCCCGCCGCCGCCACCGCCTCCGCCGGCGTACATCGGGGCGCCGCCGCCGGTGGCTCCGACCGTGTCGGCTCCGCCCCCCGGGACGCCTTACGCGGTGTCGGGGCGGCACGCGGGGCAGCCGGCCCGAAGAAAGCTCGTCGGCCGCGGCTGCCTCGTTCAGGCGCTCGGGATCGTGCTGCTCCTCGGCGCCGGCTTCGCGTATTGCAGCCAGCTCAGTCTCCTCGTGGAGGGCCTGGCGGCGCTCGCGATCCTGGGGCTCGCGCTGCTTGTCCTCGGAGGGCTCCTCGATCTGAAGTGGGTCTACGGTCTGTGCAAGCAGCCCGTCGCCGGACGATCCGTGCATGTGTGCCCGAGCTGCCACGCGTCCTTCACCTAGAGCGCCTGCATGTCCCGTCACCTCGCTTCCTTCGCCCTCATCGTGCTGGCCGTCGCCTGCGGGAGCCGCACGGGTCTGCTCGCGGGCTCGGGCCCGTCCGGGTCGTCGGGCTCGTCCTCCGGCAGCGTCTCGTTCGACGCGGGTTGCCCGGAGCCGCTGTGGCTCCTCTTCAACCTGCGCGACGACACGGGCACGTCGCCCATGACGGGCATCTACGCCATGCGCGCCGATGGCACGGGCGGACACATGGTGTCCTTGCCGCACTCGCCCGCGCTGAATCCATCCGTGTCCCCCGACGGCAGCAAGCTCCTCTACGCGACGTACATGGTCCCGACGGAGGACGGCGGCGTCGACAGCATCCTCTACTCGTTCGACCTCGCGAGCCAGGTCGCGACCGCCGTCGTCACGACGACGGACCTGACCTACTCGGCCCTGTCTCCCGACGGCAAGACGGTGTCCTACGTCAGCGACTTCGACCTCCGCGCGATCGACGCCGACGGCACGCAAGACCGCTTGCTCCTCGGTGGCCCGAACAACGGCACGGGATACGGTCACCCGGTCTTCGAGCCCGACTCGCACACGGTCGTCTACGGCACCGGCGGCGTCATCGGCGCGATCGGCGCCGACGGCAGCAACAACCAGACTCTCCTCGAAGCGATCCCCGGCAGCTTCCAGTACCCGAACCCCGCCTTCTCGCCGGACTACCAGCGGATCGTCGTCGGGCTCATCTGCGACCAGGATTCCCCGGAGGATACGCTCCGCCTCTACGCGTTCTCCTCGCTGCCCGGCGCGACGTGCGACTCCGGCTCGATTCTCACGGACGTGACCGAAGGCTCATCGCCCAACTCCGCGAACGATCCTTCCTGGGGAGCCAATGGGCTCATCGCCTACGCCTCGGGCCCGGACGTATTCGTCATCGATCCGAGCGGCGGGACGCCAGAGAACATGACCGCCGGGCTCACCGGCGACGCCGGCATCGTGACGGCGTCCGACCCCGTGTGGGCCTCCGGCTGCGCGCAGATCCCGTGAGTCCCGGGCGGCCAATCGCCGGGTCGGCACTGACGCTCACGTCGTCGTCATCGTCTCCAGACGTTCGGCGATCGCCCGCGCGCTCATCGTCCCCTTGTAGACGTAGAGGGCGCTCGGCAGCTCGGCGTCGAGGACCTCTTCACTCACGCGAAGCCGCGAGCTGACGGCGAAGACGACGGTCTCCGCCAGCCCGGCCTGCACGAGCTCGACGCGCTGCCAGACCGCGGCGCGGCTCCAGTAGCCCATCACCTCGAGGTAGACGCGGCGCACGGCGCCGTCGTCGCCTCGCTTCTGGAAGACGACGTCGGGCACGGTCAGGCCGACGCCGGGCAGCTCGAGGATCGTCGTGTTCGCAGAAGCGCGCCACGGCGTCGCGAGTGCCGCGAAGCTCTTCATGAGCGCGCGCACCTCGTCGGGCAGCGGCGGCTCCTCGCTCGCGGCGGACGCGGCGCCGCCTTCGAGGCGGAACACGAGCGGGCGCTTCTCCTTGCCCCAGCGCACGTCGGCCTCGAGCTTCCACGCTTCGCAGTCTTCGAGCACCGGCAGGACCTGCGCGAGCCGGAGCCCGTACCGGGTGACCGACTCGAACAGGCTGAACGGACCGTCGATGACGACGCGGTAGCCGGCGTCCGTTCGCGTGATGACGTGGAGCAGCTGGAGGAACTTCAGGCGCCGGAAGAGCGCCCGCGTCGCCCCAGCCGACGTCCGTCCGACGTCGACCGTGACCTTCACCGCGCGGAGCAGCACCGCCTGCGCCTGCGCGCGCTCGTAGCTAGTCACGAGGGTCTCCGGGCCGAGCGCGTCGAACTTCGACAGCACCTGTGCACCTCGCAGGTCGGCGAAGAGGCCGCGTTCGACGACGTCGACCGACGCGCCTCGCTCGGCCGCCACCTCGGCCAGCACCGTCGCGCGATCGAGCTTGCCCCCCGTGTCGAGCGAGGCACGCAGAAGGCTCGCCCGCGTGAAGACGTCGCGACGAAGATCCTCCGGCTCCGGGCCGCCGGGGGCCTCGAGCTCGCAGCGATCCTCGAGCAGTTTCGCCAGCCCGTCCTTCAGGCGGTAGTCACCCGCATCGACGTCGACGGCATCGACGGCGGCCGAGAGCTCGTCGTACGTGCGCCCCACATGCGCCCGGACGAGCGCGACGAGCTGCGCGGCGAGCGTGATGGCTCGCGGGCGCGAGGTCTCGTCGAGCGGCACGAGTCGCAGCTCCGAGCCGCGTCGCCGCGCGTTCACGAGGTCAACGGTAAGCACTGTGCTCTCTCCGCCGGTCGCTCGTGTACGTCTCGGTCGTCGCCTCGGTGACGAGCTCGTAGAGCACGGCGCGCTTGTCGCCGCGCTTGCGGAGGATGCGCCCCAGGCGCTGGACGTGCTCGCGCACGGTGCCGCTGCCCGAGAGGATCACGGCGACGTTCGCGTCGGGCACGTCCACGCCTTCGTTGAGCACCCTGGAGGTCGCCACGGCGTGAAAGGTCCCCGCGCCGAGGCCGGCGAGGATGGCGCTCCGCTCGCGCACCTTCGTCTGGTGGGTCAGCACCGGCACGAGGAAGCGCGCGGAGATCGCGTACGCCGTCGCGTTGTCCTGCGTGAAGAGGATGGCGCGGTCGCGCCTGTGCACGTGAAGCAGGTGCTCCAGGTAGTCGAGCTTGGCCCGCGGCGCGAAGGCGATCTCGCGCTGCTTGCGGTAGGCGGCCATCGCCCGCCGGCCCTCGGCGCTGCGCGTGGACATCATGATGAACTCGCCCCAGCCGGAGGGCTGGCTCATGCGGATGCCGTGGCTCGTCACGAACTCGCGGTAGACCGCCCGCTCGGCGTCGTGGAGGGCGCGCTCCTCGGGCGAGAGCTCGATGGACACGCGCTCGGTCTCGTACTCGGCGAGGTAGTCGCCCGAGAGCTCGACGATGTCCTTGCGGTACACCTCGGGACCGATGAGCGCCTCGAGCTCGTGCTCGCGCCCGTCGGTTCGCTCGGGCGTGGCGGTCAGGCCCAGGCGAAAGGGAGCGAGCAAGGCGCTCGCCGCCATCGAGTACGCGGGGCTCGGCAGGTGGTGGCACTCGTCGAAGACGACGAGACCGAAGCGCGCGCCCAGGTGCTCGGCGTGGATGTACAGCGAGTCGTACGTCGTCACCGTGAGCGGGTGCACCTGGTGCTCGCCCCCGCCGACGATGCCGACGGGCCCGCCGAAGGTCGTCGTGAGCAGGTCGAACCACTGGCGCACGAGGTCGAGCGTCGGGGCGACGACGAGGGCGCTCCGCCTCTTGTCGTCGATGGCGAGGAGGGCGACGTGGCTCTTGCCGGATCCCGTTGGCAGGACCACGACGCCGCGGCCCCGCTGCGCGCGCCAGGCTCCGAGGGCCTCGGTCTGGTACGGCCGCGGCTCCCGGTGCACGCGCGCGCCCGACGCGAGCTCGGTGTACCGGCGCGCTTCGTCGGCGAACGGCGTCTTGCTCGTCACGAGGTCCCGGACGACGTCGGCGTAGGCGAGGGCAGGGGCGCGATGACACCGGGTCCGGTCGTCCCACTGGCATGCCATCGGGAGGGGACGGCCCTCGGGCCATTCGCGCACCTCCAGCGTGCCGGCCATGAACGAGAGTGTGACCACTCAGGTGCTCCGCAAGCACCGGTGAGCGCGCGTCGCCCGGCGTCTACTGCCCGGCGTCGGCGGCCACGGTCGACGCGTTCTGCTTCGCGAGCGTCGTCACGGCGGGATCCGAGTCGTCCGCGTTCACCGCCGAGTCGCTGCTCAGATTGTGGACGACCTTCATCGTCCGGGGATTGATGAGAAGCTCGTACGGAAGGGCGTCGGTGGGGAACGTGTCGTTGGGATCCGCGACGACGTAGATCGACGTCAGATTGAACAGCGAGCGCCACTGCTGCGCGGTCGTGACCGTCGCCGGCTCGTAGTCGTTGTTCTGGATGACGAGGTTCAGGATCTGGATGCCGAGCTTCGTGTAGTTGTCCCCCTTGGCCGACAGCCACGTCGGGATCTCCTGGGCGATGCCCTGGCACGCGACGCACCACTGCCCGGCCGAGTCGATCACGAGGGCGTTGAGCCCCTTCGAGCCGTCGCAGTCGTACAGATCCGTGATCTTCACGGTCGAGACCGTGGTCGCGCCGGGGATGTACCCCTGCCACACGAGGCTCGGGTCGAGCACCTTGCCGACGGTCACGCCGTAGGGCCCCTTGGGGTAGACGCACCCGGTCGGTGCGGCGTCGTCCGCATCGACGTCGGCGTCGGGCGCCGAGGTGTCGTCGGTCGCGGCGGCGTCCGAGCCTCCCGCCGAGGCGCCGTTCGAGGCGCTCGAGCAACCCGCTGCCAGCAGGACCGCCATCAAGAATCCGAGCTTCGTCGTGCTAGTCATGCGTTCCCCGTCGAGTCCCGCTTGCTGATTGCGCGCGGTCTTGTGGTTGTCGAAGTGCTGCATCATGGCGGCTGCAGAGACGGCGCCAAGTCTCAAGGGGGCGTCAGCGTCCAGACGCCCGCCGTGGAGTTCTCGTTGCAGTACCACGAGTAGACGACCCTGTTCGTGCTCGTCAGGAACAGGTTCGGGTCGGCCTGGGTGACCAGGGTGGTCGGCGCAGCCATGGTCGAGAGATCGAGCCCCACGATGTCCACGGCCCCCGTCGTCTTCGACTGGTTCGTGCCGCACACCAGCTTGGAGCCTGTGGTCGCCAGGGCTTGCCCGGCCACCGAGAGCACCTTCGCCGGCGCGCCGCCGGCGGTCTTCGATGCCTCGAGATCGTAGGCTACCGAGCCGAAGTCCATGGGGAAGTTCGTCCCGAACAGGCTGAAGTTGGAGTCCGCCGTGAACCCCCCGGCGGAGGTTGTCGTCGTGCTGACGACGTTCCTGGCCGCCCCAGGGGTCGTCGCCGAGGCGAGGAAGAGATCCGTGAGCCCCGTCGTGGCGCTCTGCTTGCTGGCGGCCTGCACCCAGTTTCCGTCGGGCGACAGGTCGAATGCGGCGGCCAGTCCGCTGGGGACCAGCATCGACGTCGTGCTGGAGGCGGCCGCGTAGCGCATCAGCGCACCCGTCGACGTCGTGTAGAGGACGTCCCCGGTGGCCGTGAACAAGCCGGCGACCCCGTTGGCATCGACCGTCACGGGACTACCGCCTGCGACGGGGTAGAGGGAGAGGCCCGTCCCGGAGGGGCTGGCCAGCAGGACGACCGTGCCGGTGGGGTCCACCGCGAGGGGACCCGGCGGGGCGGCGAACGTCGAGCCCAGGGTGACGGGGGTGAAGCCCGGCGCCGTGAACGCCACGACCGTGGTCGTCTCCGCCGGCGTGCCCGCGTCGGCCGTGGCCGTCGGGGGCACGCAGAACGAGGCGATGAGGGTGTCGTTGACGAACTGGACCGCCGGCGGAAAGCAGCTCTGGTCCGTCAGATCGACGCCCGGGACGAGTGGCGTCTGGGTCTTACCGTCGCTCGTCGACACCGTCAGCGTCGCCGGCTGGTCATGGTTGCTCGCGAAATAGGCGACCCACAGACCGTCCTTCGAGCCGTCGTAGGTGTAATCGTACGAGTCCACTGCAATGATGGACTTCGAGATCACGCTCGTTCCCCCGGTCGGGGTCCACATCGAGAGCGGGGCGATGCTCGTCTGCGGATCCGCCGCGCTGGGCAGGAAGATCACCGAGACGCCGTGCGTCCAGATGGTGCCCCCCTGGCTCGTCATCTTCCCGATGTCGCTCGGCTTTCCGCCTGCGGCCGGCACCGCGTAGATCTCCTGAGTCGTCAGGTCCTCGTAAACGATGTGGTCATCCGACGTCATCTTGAAGACGACCAGCGGATCCGTCGACGCGACGACCTGGGTGCCGGCCGGCGGAGTCGTTCCGCAGTCGGGACCTGCCTCTGCCTCGAGGGTGCCCCCGTCATCGGAGGCGTCGACGTCGCTGGACGCGTCGGGCTGCGATGAGTTGGACTTGGAGCCGCAGCCTTGAGCGGCCGCGAGGATCATCGCGAGTGCGGTGGCATCAATCGCCCAACGAGGCATTCGAGTCTCCCCTGACGCCGGTCACACGCCGGTTGTGACTGCCTATACAGCGAATGCAAGGGTCAATGCTATGGACGATGCGATGACGCACCCGTCGTCCGCCCTCCGTCTCGCCGTTCTCCTCGCCGTCGGGTTTTCCGTCGGGGCAGGGGCCGCGTGCTCGAGCAGCTCCACGCCTGCCGGCGCCACCGGGACGAAGGACTCGGGCGCGCCGAACGCAGACGCCGCGGACGCGAACCCCGAGGATGCCGCCGACGAGCCGCCCTCGTGTGATCAGGGCTGCCCGACGAGCACGCTGGCCAACGCGACCTGCGTCGCCACCGTTCAGGCCTCCCTCATCGACGCGACCGGGGCTCCGGCCGCTGGCCTGGACCTCCTCGTGTGCGGGGACAACCTCTGCTCTCTGCCAGGGAAGACCGACAGCCAGGGCGCGACGCAGTTCTTCCTGTGCTCGTCGCTGGTCCTGCCCGCGCTCAAGTTCCTCGGGGGCGCCGGCTACGTGAGCTTTGCCACCGCGGTCACGCAGGAGAACACCACGTTCGCTCCCATCACCGTCTTCCCGCTCCCTTCGACGGGTGCGGCGTTCCCGACGTCGGCCGGCGTGGTTGCTTCCGGCCCGGTCACGCTGGCTGTCGCCGCCGGTGCGGTCACGTTCGATCCCTCGCAGGCCGACGACCCGAACATCCAGGCCTTCCGCGCGACGCAGATCGACGTCGCGAAGGTCCCCGCGACCCTCCCCGCCTCGCTCACCCTCGACGTCATCTGGGGGCTCGCGCCGGTGAACGCCACGCTGACTCCGTCGGCGACCCTCACGATCCCGAACAGCGAGAGCTGGCCGGCCGGCTCCAAGGTCGACTTCTACATGAACGGCGTCGAGCCCGCGGCCGGCGTGGTCGTGCCCTACGGCGCGTGGGGTCCCGTGGGCACCGGGACCGTCAGCCAGGACGGTACGACGATCACGACCGACACCGGCGCGGGCAATGGCATCCCCGTCCTCAGCATGGTGGGCGCGCGTCTTCACCAGTAGCTCGACACGAGGGAAGCTCCACGAAAGCCGGTCACCGTGGTCCGCCTCGTCTACTCGAACCGAACCGAAGAGCTGCTCGCCGAGCTGGCGGCACGGGTGCGAGCGCAGCAGGCGCGAGACGGGGCGCTCGTCCCGGTGCGGCTCGTCGTCCCCAACGGGAGCGTCGAGGGGTACGTGCGCCTCGGCATCGCGCGCGAGCAGGGGATCGCCGCAAACCTCGACGCGTCGCTGCTGACCCGGTTTGCCGGGGAGGCGACGGCGCTGCTGGAGCGCGGCGCGCGCGTGGCCGACGCCGAAGCGCTGGAGGCGATGGCGCTGGCGCTGCTCCTCGACGACGCCCTCGTCGCCGAGCCCGAGCTCGCGCCGGTGCGGGCCTACCTTCGCGCGGCGGGGGACCGGCCCGAGGCGATCGACGTCCGGCGCGTGCAGCTCGCGGCGCGCGTGGGCCGGCTCTTCGAGGAGTACACGTACTCACGGGGCGAGCTGCTGGTCGCATGGAACGACGGCCTCGCGCTCGACGCTGCGCACGCGGAGACCGAGCGATGGCAGCGTCGAATGTGGCTGACGATGTTCGGGCCGGGGGGGCTCGCCCGGTCACGGACGCCGCGGATCGTCCCGCTGCACGAGGCGGTGGCGACGCTCGAGCCGCGGGCCGAGCTTCTGCCGCGCGCCGTTCACGTCTTCGGCTTCGCGCACGTCGCGCGCACCTTCCACGAGCTCTTCCAGCGCCTCGGGCGCGTCGTCGAGATCGTCGTCTACACGCTCACCCCGTGCGAGGGCTTCTGGGAGGACATCGACCGTCGCGATCCGGCGCCGCTCCAGCTCTGGAGCCGTCCGGGACGCGACCACGTACGCGCCCTCAACGCCATCGCCGGCTTCGATCACGACGACCGCTTCGTGGATCCGATGGCCAGCGCGCCGCGAACGCTCCTCCGCCAGCTCCAGAGCGACGTGCTCCGCCGAGAGTCAGCAGGGACGCTCGCCGAGGACGCGAGCGTGGCCGTCCTCGAGCACGCGAGCATCCGTCGCGAGTGCGAGGCGGTGGCGAGCAGCATCTGGGATCTCATCAGGCACGACGAGTCGCTGCGCTTCGACGACGTCGCGGTGCTCGTGCCGCCGGGGGACGCGGCGGCCTACGCGGCGCATCTGCCGGCGGCGTTCCGCGAGGCCTACGAGCTGCCCCACCAGATCGTCGGCTTGCCAGCCGTCGAGCCGAGCCGCATCGAGGAGGCCATCGAGCTACTCCTCGCGCTGCCTGTCGGTCGTTTCACGCGCGCCGAGCTGCTGCGGCTGGCGGTGCACCCCGCGGTGGCCGGGGGCCTGCGCGAAGTCGACACCGAGCGGTGGCTCGCCTGGTGCGATGCGCTGGGCGTCGTGCATGGCGCGGATCGCGCGGACCACGAGGGCACGTACATCGACCGCGACATTCTCAACTGGGACCAGGGGCTGCGGCGCCTCGCTCTCGGCGCGTTCATGGTGGGCGATGCGAGCGGCGACGGGACGCCCTTCTGGATGGGCCCCGACGCGTACGTGCCCCACGAGGTGGCTGGCTCGGAGCTGCACGACGCCGCGTCCTTCGGAGTGCTCCTGCGGTCGCTCGTGTCCGACGCAACCTTTGCCTCGCAGCGCGTGATGACCACCGGCGATTGGGCCGAGTTTCTGCGCGTCCTCGTGGAGACGTACATCGCGCCTGCGAACGACGCGGAGGCCGACCAGCTCTCCCGCGCGCTGCGACGCATCCACTCGCTCTCGGAGGTCGACCTAGGGGACCGGCCCGTCGGCTATCGCGTCGCGGCCGAGCTGGCGCGCGCGCGGCTCGCCCGGGGCACGGCGTCGCGCGGCGGCGAGGGCGTGGTGGTCTCGACGCTGGCGGCGATCCGGCCGCTCCCGTTTCGCGTCGTCTTCGCCTGCGGGATGGGCGAGGGGCGCTTCCCGTCGCCGGACGCCGAGGACCCGCTGGATCTGCGCTGGGCCAAGCGCCGCGAGGGTGACGTGACGGCGCGCGATCGCGACCGGTACGCGTTTCTCGAGCTGCTCCTCGGCGCGCGCGATCGCGTGCTCCTCTCCTATGTGTCGCGCGATCCCCTGACGGGGGACGCGCTCGCGCCGTCGTCGGTCGTGCAGGAGCTGCTGCACACGCTCGCCGGCGGCTACGTGCGCAACGTGTCGTCGCTGACGCGGCGGCACCCGCTGCGCCGCTGGGACGCGAAGTACTTCCCGGACCTGTTCCACGGGGAGCCTGCGGCGGGGCTCGGCACCATGGCCCTTCCGGAGGCGCGCGCCGAAGCGCGGACCCTCGCGCTGCGGCGCAGCCTGGAGCGGCATGGCGGCCGGCTGAACAAGCACGACGTGCAGACGCGCGCCGAGCAGGGTGACCCCGCATGGGCCGCGCTGCGGCAGCACCTGCGCCTGGCGACCCTTCCGCCCGCTCCGCCGCTCGGGGACGGACGCGTCATCGTGCCGATGTACGCCATCGTGAAGTTCCTCGAGCTGCCGCTCCAGGGCTGGGCGCGTTTCCGCCTCGGCCTCGACGAGCAGGAGGACGAGGACGTGATGGCGCGCGAGAACGAGCCGTTCGAGACGGACCTCCGGAAGGAGACCATGCTGCTCCGGGAGGTCATTCTCGAGGCCGCCGCGCGCGGCGAGAAGCTCGAGTCGGCCTACGACGCCAAGGTGCGCGAACGCGAGCTGCGTGGGCGTGGGCCCTCCGGCGTGTTCGCGACGGGCGAGCGGGGCGACCACCTGCGCGCGCTGCACACGTGGGAGAAGGCGCTCGCGGACAACGCGGTGCCGTACGACGCCATCGAGCTCTATCGCTTCGGGCGCGCCGGCGAGCACGCACGCGCCGACGAGGTGCACGAGTCACTGGTCCTCGACGTCGACGTCGAGGACGCCGCGGGGGTCACGCGCATGGTTCGCGCGGAGGTGACGGGGCGCACGCTGCCGCTGGGGCCGGGAGCGATGGCGTCCATCACGCTGGCGAAGCGCGCCAACGAAGCGACCGACGAGTGGGCGGCGGCGGGTCGCAAGATCCCGTGGCTCCGCGCCTTCGTGGACCACGCGGTGCTCGCGGCCTCGGGCCTCGGAGCGGATCGGCCGCACACCTCGCTGCTCGTCGTGGCGACCACCGACAAGCCCGTGGTCGAGGCCCACGTGCTTCCGCCGTTGACGAAGGACGAGGCCCTGCGCTGGCTCCGCGACCGCGTGCGCGAACTGCTCGGTCAGCCCCACGCCTACTTCCTGCCCTGCGAGGCGGTGTTCGTGCACTCGCTCGGGCCGCCGGACGCGCCGGTGGTCCCGGTGATCGAGGCGGCGCGGGACAAGCTCCGTGGCGGCGACGGGCCGCTGGCGCTTCGCTCGGCGTATGGTCCGGTTCCGCGCCCGCAGGACTATCCCATCCCGGAAGAGGGGGCGGCGCGCGCGATGATCGACGCACGCTTCGGCGTGCTCCTGCGGCCGAACCCGGTGAAGCCTTGAGCTCGCGTCGCGTCGTCCGGCCTGCGGTGCTTCGCGGGGTGCCCCTCGACCGCCACGCGGTGCTCGAGGCGTCGGCGGGGACGGGCAAGACGTTCACGCTCGAGCATCTCGTGGTGGAGCTCATCCTGTCGGCCGATGTACCCATCGACCGCATCCTCGTCGTGACCTTCACCGAGAAGGCGACCAACGAGCTCCGCCTGAGGGTGAGGCGGAAGCTGGAGGGGCTCTACCGCGGCGAGGGCGCCGCGCCGGACGCCGCGCAGGTCCGCGACGGGGACTTCTGGACGCTCGACGACGCCGCGCAGGCCAAGCTCGCCCGCGCGCTCCAGGCCTTCGACGGCGCGACCATCGCGACCATCCACGCCTTCTGCCAGCGGGTCCTCCGCGAGAATGCCTTCAACAGCGGTCGGCTCTTCGAGGAGCAGCAGGTGGACGGGCGCGACTCGTTCGCGCGGGCGCTGCGCGAGGCGCTCCGGCGCGAGGTGGCGACGGATCCCGCGAGGGCCCCGTGGCTCGAGGCGGCGCTGCGGACCGGGTGGTCCATCGGCCGCATCGAGGAGCTCCTGTGGAAGTGCGTGCAGGCGCACGGCGAGCTCCGGCCGGAGTTCGATCCCGCGGCGCTCGACGCGGCCATCGCGGCGTTTCCCGTGGAAGAAGCGCGGCAGCTCGACGGACGCGACGTGATGCGCTCGTGGGGGATGAACGCGCAGACGGCCAAGAAGGTGGGCAGCACGCTGTGGGACCTCGCGCTCCTCGTGGAGAGCGCGCGCGATGCCAGCGACGCGCCGACCTTCGTGATGCAGTCGGACGAGATCGACTTCGCGCACCTGCTGGAGAAGCTCCCGCCGCACCTCCCGCAGCCCGGACCGACCGGAGCCGCGTGCGCCGCCGCGCTCCAGCTCGCCCGCACCACGCCGTCGCTCACGGCAGCGCTCGCGCGGAGCATCCTCGGGCCCGTGCGCCACGAGCTGGCGCGCCACAAGCGCGAGGTGGGTCAGTACGACTTCGACGACATGCTGGCCCTCGTTGACGAGGCGCTCCGCGGCCCGCGCGCGGGCTCGCTGGTCGCGGCGATGCGCGAGCGCTGGCGATACGCGCTCATCGACGAGTTCCAGGACACCGACGAGACGCAGTGGAATATCTTCCGCCGCGCGTTCTTCGAGCCGGACCCGCGCAGCAAGAGCGTCGTCTATCTGGTGGGCGACCCCAAGCAGTCCATCTACCGCTTCCGCGGAGCCGACGTGGAGACCTACCTCCGCGCCAGCGACGACGTCGTACAGGCCGGCGGTCAGCGCGTCGCGCTCGACACGAACTACAGGGCGACGCGCGCGCTCGTCGAGGCGCAGAACACCCTCTTCGACGCATCGGCGGCGGCGCCGTTCTTCACCGGGAGCATCGCGCCTTCGCCGGTGGCCTGCGGGCGGCCCGAGCTCGCGCTGCTGGACGGCGAAGGGCGCGAGGTCGGGCCGGTGCACGTCTTCCGCTTCGAGCGCGAGGTGTCCTTGCCCGCGCTCGCTGCCCGCATCGCCCGCGAGATCCGCACCATCACGGACGCCGCGCGTCCGTGGAAGCTCGGCAAGGACGCGCTGGCCCTCCAGGACGTGTACGTGCTGACCCGCACCGGCCTCGAGGGCCGCGTGGTGGGTACGGCGCTCCGCGCGGCGGGTGTCCCGCACGCATTCTTCAAGGAGGAGGGGCTCTTCCAGACCGACGAAGCGCGCGAGATCCGCACCTTGCTCCTCGCCGTCGACGATCCCGGCGACCGCGCGCGCCGGCTGGCCGCGTGGCTGACGCCGTTCTTCGCGCTGCCGCTGGAGGAGGTCGAGCGTGCGCGCGACCTCCCCGCGGCTCACCCGTTCATCGCGCGGCTGCAGGCCTGGAAGGCGCTGGCGGAGGCGCGAGAGTTCGAGCGACTCTTCGAGAGCATCGTTTCTCTCTCGGGGATCCTGCGCAGGGAAATCTTCTTCGCCGAAGGGGAGCGCGATCTCACGAACTACCTGCACGTCTTCGAGCTTCTCATCGAGCAGGCTCGCCGCACGCGGGCCACGCTGCGCGACCTGGTCCACACGCTCTCGGGCCTCATCGACCGGACGCGCCTGACGCTGGACCTGGAAGGGAACGTGCAGCGCCTGGAGAGCGAGCGACGCGCGGTGCAGATCATGACCATCCACAAGGCCAAGGGGCTGGAGGCGGCGGTCGTCTTCCTGGCCGGCGGATGGTCCGGCGCGAGCGACAAGGACGTGCGCGTCTACCACGAGGGCGGGCGGCGTCTCGCGTGGGTGGGCCCGCCGCGCGCGGACGTGAAGCAGCGTATCTATGCCGGCGAACGCGAAGAGGACCAGCGGTTGATGTACGTCGCGCTGACGCGCGCCAAGGGTCGTCTCTACCTGCCGTTCGCGCTGAACAGTGGGGCCCAACCGCGGCGTCGCGGTGCGTACGACGTCGTCAACCGGCGGCTCGCAGAGCTCGTCGCCGCGCGTGACGCCTCGCTGTCCGTCGAGGACGTAGCGGCGGTGCACCTCGTGCCCGGGTTGGCACACAGGCAGGCGCAGGCCGGAGAATGGCAGCCGCCGGAGGCGCTTCTGCACGCCCCCGACGAGGCCGCGGACTACGCGAAGCTCCGCGACCGGCACGCGGGGGCACTCGTGACGTCGTACACGCGCATGCGGGGCGGGCGCTCGGGGGCGCGCTCGGCATGGGCCGACGAGCCCGAGGCTCGGCGCGCGCAGAAGGCCGAGGAGGCGGTCGACGAGGTGCCGGCGACGACGCTGCGCTCGGCGCGAGCTTCGGGCGTCTTCGTCCACGAGGTGCTGGAGCGCGTGCCGCTGGCGTCGTTCGCGGTCGACTTCTCGGCGTGGCGCGCGCGGCCGGACGTCTCGGCCCTGTTCGACGAGGCCATCGGCGTTCACCGCGTGGACCCGGCGCAGCGCGCGCACGCGGAGCAGCTCGTGTGGGCGGCGTACGCCACCCCGGTGGCGCTGCCGGACGGAGCGTCGCTCGCGGGTCTCGCACGGGCGGCCCGGGTGGTGCGCGAGATGGAGTTCGTCTTCCCCGTGCCCGACGCGCGCGTCTTCGTGCGCGGCTCGCTCGACCTCGCCTTCGAGCACGGCGACCGCACCTACTTCGTCGACTGGAAGACGGACGCCCTCGCCTCCTACGAGGCGACGGCGCTGGGCGCGCACGTGAAGACTCACTACGCCGAGCAGGTGCAGCTCTACGCCCTCGCCGTGGTCAAGCTGCTCGGGGTGCGTACGCGGGCGGACTACGAGGCCCGCTTCGGCGGTCTTCTTTACTGCTTTCTCCGCGGCATGGAGCTTCATGGCCAGGGAGTCTGGTCGACCCGGCCGGACTGGGACGACGTGCTCGCCTGGGAAGCGGCGCTGGGCGCGCGGCGGTTCGCAGGGAGGGGCGCATGAGCGCGCTGTCACCCACGGGAACGGCGAAGGAGCGCTTCCTCGCGTCTCGCGGCGAGGCCAACGAAGGCGCGCGCGGGGCAGCGTGGCAAGGAGTGGACCCGGAAGAGCGAGAGGCGGCGTACCTCGGCTGGGAGATCGCGCGGTGTGCGCGGCAGCTCGAGGGGCGCGAGCGTCGTGCGGCGGAGGTCCTCGCGGCGGCGTGCGTCGCGGCCATGCGGGCCGGGAGCACGCGCGTGGCGACCGATGCGCGCCTGCGAGCCGCTCTGGCCGCAGTCGGCGCCGAGGAGATGCTCGCGGACGCAAACGCGCTGATCGAGCGGGCACGTGCGGGGGACGCGGCGGTCGCGGCGGTGATCGGGCGACCCGGCGAGCGGACGCCGATGGTGGTCGAAGGCGAGTGGCTCTACTCGGAGCGGATGCGCGTCCTGGAGGAGCGGTTCTGCGCGCGCGTGCGGGCGGTGCGCGCGCGGCCCACGACCCACGACGCGAAGGCGATCGGGCGCGTGCTGAAGGCCGTGGCGGACGGTCCGCCGCCGTTGACCGACGAGCAGAAGCGCGCGGTGCGCAAGGCGCTGACGTCGCCTCTCGCCCTGGTGACGGGCGGCCCGGGCACGGGGAAGACGACGATCGTCGTGGCGCTGCTGCGCGCGCTGGCGTGGACGGGGATCAACATGGAGGCGATCGCCATCGCGGCGCCCACGGGCAAGGCGGCGCAGCGGCTGCAAGAGGCCATCGCGGGAGGGCTCGCAGCGGCGGCGCGCGACATGGCGGACGCCACGCTCTCCTCCACCGCGCCCGAGCCGCAGACGCTGCATCGCCTGCTCGGGTGGTCGCCGTCGAGCGGCCGGTTCGCGCGGCACGAGAACGATCCCCTGCCGCACCGGGTGGTCATCGTCGACGAGGCGTCGATGATCGATCTGGCGGCGATGGACCGGCTGCTGCGCGCGCTGCGGGAGGACGCGCGGCTGGTCTTGCTCGGCGACGCGGACCAGCTCCCGTCGGTCGAGGCG
>Ga0182030_10007684_pt1 | contig 22459 bp, 18 predicted proteins | sample 812S3MmetaG_FD_121299 | JGI IMG/M metagenome (GOLD analysis project Ga0182030, IMG submission 121299) | Permafrost microbial communities from Stordalen Mire, Sweden - 812S3M metaG (Illumina Assembly) | ecosystem: Environmental > Terrestrial > Soil > Wetlands > Permafrost | place: Sweden... | reverse complement strand
TAATGAATGCCCAGACTGCGCGAAACCGCCTCAGTCAGCGTATCCACACCGAGCATGACTGAACGCCCAAACAAAGGCATCGCGCTTCTGACGATATTTATATCAGTGGCGTCATGGCGAATATTGGCAATTAAAGAAAGATGACCGCTGGAGCCGAGATAACCGGCCAGAGCCAGGCTGCGCACAACCGAAAGAGACGAGATATCCACGCGACCGAGTTTGACACCAGCCGAATCAGCCATGCGCCAGTAAGATTCGATAATGGAGCGCTGTACAGCAGCAAGAATGATATCGATACGCCTGACACCATCGCTGTCAGTGCGCTCGGTGGCGGGCATGGCCGACCAGTCGAGATTGGCGTCTTCAATTGGAAAAGGAACATGATTGGTGGCTTCTTGCGTCACCACATCGGCCAATTCTTCTGGTGGCATTCCAACTGGTACGGGCATTAGACGAATAACCACAGCCTGAGCGGGTATTGCTACATTGATAATAGGTGTGGGACCACCTGGTGGCACATGGGCGTTCGCCAACAAATCGAGAACGATAGTGCCCACGACTTCAGGATCAGCGATGATTCCTTCGCGAGTGGAATTACCAGGAGTAGGCGAGCAGGCAAAGCGAGCCACTTCTATCCCGGCTCTCGTTTTTTCCATCTGGATGAGCGTGATACTGTCGCTGTTTATATCAACGCCAAGAACCGGTCCTTTTTTTTTGCCAAAGCTAAACACGGTCATGTCCCTTAAATAGCTAACGATGTAATATTGGGGAATTCCGCACTTGCTCCATTAATGCCCCCGGAGCGTCTTGAATGTCAAAAGGATTGAAAAAGATGCAAATGAAAGCAGCAATAGCAAGAGCGGGACCAAAAGGAAACGGTTTTGAATATTTGGAGCCTTTCAATACAGTGCCCAGAATCACGCCGGCGATAATGGCGCCGACACCCATAGGAAACCAGGGCATTCGTTGAAAGAAGTAATTGATCGGCGGAGCGTTTGGATTGTAAGGGTACTCAAGCGAGTAAAGAAAATAGAGAAAGCCTTCAACGATCGCAAGAAATATGGCACAGTAAATTAGGATGGCTTTTGTTGCTTTGTGCATCGCCTTTTGTTTGACCATCTCGATGATCAAATAGGTGGCACCCATAAAAGTACCAATCATAAAGCCAGTCAATAAGACAAATCCCAGAGCCCTCAGTCCCAGCCAGACTGCAATTACGGCTGATAAAACAGCGTCTCCGCCACCCATAACCTCAAAGTCTTCGTCAATTTCGTTAGACTTTCCAGCGACTGCGGTTTCAATTTCACTATGAATTTCACCATGAATCTCGCCGCGATGTTTTTCGATGGTAACTGCTTCCTCGGCAGAATCGTAATTTGGTTGGTCAACCAACCAAATTACAGAAATTCCTTCACTGGGTGCGCTAGCAGCTGAGCCCTCTTGCTCGGGTGCGATTAAGGTAATAGCTGCATTTTCTTGCTCTCGCTTATCTTTCTCGTCTTGCTTGGCGTCATTTTTGTGGCTACGCTCGTAGAGCTTCAATCCATAAAAAGCGAGAAAATCAAACAGGATATAGCTGATGCCAGCACCAGCCAGCGAATTGAGAATGCCCACGCTGGGGTTATTGGCACTATATATGATGCCGACAAGCATTGATGGATAAGTAATATCGTGTGGTATCAGCTTCTCTTTAAAGTCAGTGATAGAAATAGCGATGAGCATGCAGGCAAAATATGCCATCGCCCAACCGGTGCAATTAAAGACGGAGGCCCCATTGACATGACTCGTCAGCACCACACCCCAGCCCCAGCCGTAATTCATACCGATGAGGATAAACGTAATGCCTGTGAAAATTTCCACAAAAAGGTAATACCAGGCAATCCGCTCGTGACAATAGCGGCAGCGCCCTCTTAAAAACAGCCATGACAAAACAGGCACAAGTTCAAAAATCGCCAGAGGATGTTTGCACTTAGGACAATGAGATCTTGGCGTGAGAATTGATTCTTCGGCAAGAGTGCGGGTGGCAAGCACATTTAAAAAACTACCGACACATACACCACCTAAAAATTCAGATAGCAAAAGCATGCAATCAATTGTTTTAACTGGTTCAGTCCAGGCGCACATTCAGGAAAACTCTCTGTGTTCGGTGATGATCGATGCCATTATTAGTAGTATTAGAACATAAGAAATTATGTAGCAGGTGATTAATGTAATCACCTCGTGATTCCCTTGATTACCGTACATAAGCAGATTGCGAGCCCGGGTTAAATTAGCGAGATCTGGCAGAGTCCAGTAAATAGCATTCGTCAAAGTTTGCAGCGGATGATTGTTAGAGAGTCTGCCAAATTCTCTAAGCGATCCACCAAGATGCGCTATAAGCCACATGCCCAGAGTGAAAAGGACCCTCATAACGGGTGTGGCAAAAGTGGAGAAAAATATGGCAATGGCTATAACCAGCAACAATTCCAATTGCACCAGTACCACCGGCAACAACAGACTATTGATTTGACTGCCGAAAGAATGGGGACTGGCCGCTGAGAGAACACCACTCATAAATAGTCCCATCAATGTGACCATTAGGAGCACGGCAGCCGACAGTCCGAGATATTTTCCAGCGATGAACTGCCATCCGGTGACTGGCTTAGTGAAAATGACAAAGATTGTTTTTTTGTCTATTTCTTTAGAAACAAGATTGCAACCAGCAAAAATAGCGATGATACCACCGATGAGACCAATGGCGGCAAGACCAACATCGCGCAATATTCGCTCGTCCTGCCCTACAGAAAGGTTACCAAGAACGACAGCAAGCAAGATGATGAAAATGACAAATACAAAAAACGAATAGAAAATACGATCCCGGATGATCTCGCGATAGGTATTGAGGGCGATGGCAAATATTTTTTGAAATTCGTTGAGGCATTGACTCATTGGGGCAGCCTCTGGGTGCTGTCGTCGGTTTCACCAATAGACTGGAGAAAATAAGTCTCTAGATCTTTATAGTGGCCCTGAGTGGATATCGTTGCGATTTTTTCCTGAGCAATCAGCTTGCCCTTATGCAGAATGCCGATTGTGTCGCAGATTTCACTGACATCAGGAAGCAGGTGCGAATTGAAAAAGATGGTGCAACCCTCTTCTTTGAGATTGTGCAAAATGTGCCTGACGTCTCGCCGACCGATGATGTCCAGACCAGACATTGGCTCGTCCCAGAAGATCACCTGAGGCTCATTAATGAGGGATTGAGCGATGCCAATGCGCTGCAACATCCCTTTTGAATATTTGTTCATCGGTAAATTGGCATTAGTGCTCATTTTAACCAGGGACAGAAGTTTCTCAGTGCGCTCTCTGGCTATTTCCTTGGGCACACCAAATAGGGATGCCATAAACAGCAAACATTCTCGCGCTGTCAGTTGCGAGTAAAAATAAGGGTTTTCGGGCAAAAAGCCGATCTTTTGCAAAGCATCGCGAGAACCAGCAGTCCGCCCAAGCACTGTGGCAGTGCCCGCTGTAGGCTTGAGTAGCCCCAGCAAAAGCTTGATTGTGGTCGTTTTACCGGCGCCATTGAGCCCGAGCAAGCCAAAAGTCTGCCCCTGCTCCACTGTAATATCGACACCGTCGAGTATGCACGTGCGTTTGCGCAAAAACTGACTAACTACTTCTTTAGTTAGACCTTTCGTCTCAATTAGGCAGCCCGTCATTGGCTTTTAGCTACTCTTAGAAGTGCCGCCAGCTTTTCTGTTGGACGTGATGATCTTATGCAGTTCAGTGGTGGCAGCGCGCAGACGTCTGGAAACTTGCATCTGAGAGATGCCCAGCTGTCTTGCCACTTCAGTCTGACTCAAGTCTTCGTAGAAGGTAAGTTGTACGACCTCGCGCAGCCCATCACGCAATTGCTTGATCGCTTCTGCCAGCATAAACCGGTCTTCTTTGGCTAACTGATTGGCATGATATTTTCCATCAACCAGCGTATCGATGAGCGATTGCTCGGAACCGGCATCGTTCGACAAGGCCTGGTCTAAAGAAATTAAAGTCCGACGACGGTCGACTTCGTAAGCTTCGCTCACACGGCCCACTGGAATTTCCAGCTCGTGAGCGATTTCAGAATCTGAAGGCTCACGTCCCAGTCTTGAAGTAAGACCCTGGACGAGACGGTTGATACGGAAAGAAAGCTCTTGCAACTCGCGAGGGGCACGAATCATCGCTGTTTTGTCACGCAAATAGTGACGAATCTCACCGGTGATTAAGTGGGTCGCGTAAGTCTGAAACTTGGCGCCGGCGTCTGGCTTGAACTGGTCTACAGCCTTGATCAAACCAATCGAGCCAACCTGGATCAAATCTTCGACAGGGTCGGTAGAACGACGGGCTAGACCGTAAGCGATGCGCTTGACCAGTGGCAACGACGCCTGAATGATGGCATCACGCAAAGACGGCTCGCGTGTATCGGAGTACACAGACAGCCAGTGATGAATCTGGTCTTGCCCTTTGCTCATATCTGTCTTCGGACCATTAATGCCGGGTCCGATAGCGGTCTGTTTTGCTTGCAAAGTCTTGCTTACTACCCAGATTTAAAGAGTATTAACCATATTATTGTAGAACCTTAATGCAGATTGTAGACCAAAAATTATCTTCGCGGGCATCTCAAACACGATTTAACCAATAAATTCTTAAATTCATTGGAGAGACCACGAAGAAAGAGCAATGAAATACGAGCTTCTCAATGCAATTCGTTGATTACAGTAAAAATCGGCAAATACATGCCAACGACCACCGACCCAACGATTCCGCCAATGCCGACGACCATAATGGGCTCCAGTAAGGACGTCATCTGCTCCACTTGGTGCTCGACTTCCATGTCGTAAAAATCCGCAACTTTTGAGAGCATATCGTCCAATTTTCCAGTCTCTTCGCCGACAGCAACCATCTGGGTGACCATCGGCGGAAAGATATTGTTCTTAGCCATCGGCTTGGAAATCGTCCCACCCTGGCGCACTTCGTTGTAGACAGTGGCAACGGCTTTGGCGACGACGGCATTACCGGAAGTATCTTTGACCACATCAAGGGCAGAAAGCATGGGCACTCCAGCTCTAATTAAGGTGCCAAAAGTGCGACTGAAGCGAGCAATCGCCACTTTGCGAATCAGCTCTCCCACCAGTGGCAAACTGAGCAAAATCCCGTCGATGTAGTATTTGCCTTGCTCTGTTTTGTGAAAACGCCTGAGCAAGAAAACTCCCACAGCGACGCACACGACAAACAAAGCCATCCAAGGTGAGCGCATGTATTCGGAGAGATTGATCAAAAACTGAGTATAGGCTGGCAGCTCGCCACCAATTTGTTTGAATAATCCCTGAAATATCGGCAAAACAAAAGTCAACATAGCCCAGAACACAAGCACTGCAATAGCCAGCACCACAGTTGGATAAACCATAGCCGAGCGAACTTTAGCGTTCAGCTTTTGCCTGGTTTCTAAAAATTCAGCCAGACGCATCAAGACATCAGGCAAGATACCACCTGTCTCGCCTGCCTTGACCATTGAAATATAAAGTCTGTCGAAGACAATTGGATGCCTGCTCAATGCGTCAGACAAAGACAGTCCAGATTCAACTGATGTGCGCACTTCATCCAGCTCTTTTTTCATGCGCCTGTTTTTGCACTGGTCAACGATGATGGTCAGAGTGCGCAACATGGCCACTCCTGACGATACCATTGCCGCAAATTGCCTGGAAAAAACAACCATGTCCTTAAGGCTGATACTTTCGAATAAAAAAGTAAACGAACTCCACGACTCGGAGAAATTGAGTGGCTGTCGCGTACTTTGAATGGTGAGCACATCGAGCCCGCGAGAGGTCAGGCGGGCACGCAATATCGACGGCGAATCAGCTTCCGCGGTGGCTTCCTGGATGCGTCCTTGTCCGTCTCTGATTTTGTAGAGAAATTCTGCCATCTCTAGAATCTACCGAAGCCTTTTCCTGGATCACGTGGTGTGGTGCCTGCATATGACGCGCCTAAAAGGCGTTGCAAATCTTCAGGTCGACTGCTTTTAGCCAGAGCCTCGGATGTGCTGATGATACCTTGCTTGACGAGATTAGACAAAGAGGTTTCCAGAGTCTGCATGCCGAGTGCACCACCCATCTGAATAGCCGAATAAATTTGAGCAGTTTTTGCCTCACGAATAAGATTGGCGATTGCCGGCGTGTTGATCAAAATTTCAAGCGCCAGTATTCGTCCCTTCGTTAGAGCCGAGCCGCCGGCAGATTCTTGCATACGCGGTAGTAAAGTCTGCGAAATTATGGCAACCAGACTGTTCGAGAGCATGATGCGTACCTGCTGCTGTTGTTCTGGTGGAAAAACGTCGATCAGGCGGTCGATACTCTGCGCAGCCGAACTCGTGTGCACTGTGCCAAAAACTAGATGTCCGGTTTCGGCGGCCGTCAAAGCCAACTTAATAGTGTCTAGATCGCGCAATTCACCAACTAGAATAACGTTTGGATCTTCACGCAATGCCGCTCTTAAGGCATTTGCAAAGCTTTTGGTATCATTGCCAAGTTCTCTTTGCGAGACAATTGAGCGTTTGCTGTGATGCACGTATTCAATTGGGTCTTCAATAGTAAGAATATGATCAGCGCGATTATCGTTGATCCAATCAATCATTGAAGCAAGAGTGGTTGACTTGCCGTGCCCGGTAGGACCTGTAATGAGCACGAGTCCACGTGGACTTTGGGCTATCTCCTTGCAGATTTCAGGCAAGCCAAGCTCCTGCAAATTGGGAATTCGAGGAGCCACCGCTCGCAGTGCAGCGGCGAAATTGCCCTTATCTTTATATAGATTGACGCGAAAGCGCCCAAGCCCCTCAATGCCATAACTGCAGTCCAATTCGTAATTTTGCTGCAAGGCTTCCATCTGCTCTGGTGTGAGCATCGAAGCTATTAACTGAAGAACATCGTGTGCCGAAAGCTCAGGCAAACTTGAACGAATCAAACGCCCGGCGATTCGCAAAATAGGCGGTTGATCGGTCTTTAAATGCAAATCCGAGGCGCCTCGATCAGCCACCATTTGAAGGAGTTCCTGCATCTCTATTGACATACTGAAAGCTCCATTTCCCTGCTGATTTGTCTAATTCGACCTAATTCGACAATCTTCCTTCTGACCTAGGATGTCGCAGACTCGCCGCGTTGCTGTCGGATACATGGCCCTGGTGGTTTATAGTGGTATCTTGCGTGGTGGTGTGACTGACATCATGACTAATAAATACTCGTGGTGTCATGCAATATGGACAGTGTCCCCAATCACCATGAACTTCAGCTTCGCATCCACTGCATTTCGATTCCTGATTGGCCTGGTCTTTAGTTAAACCGCATTTGGGGCAGCTCGTCCAGCCATCTTGTTGCAAAGTACCACAGCGTCCACATGAAGTCTTCAATTCGTGCTGGCAGAAAGGACAGGTGACGAAGTCATCACCAATTGGATTGCGACAGTGCGAACAGAGTTTGTCTTCGCCAGCAGTATCAGCAAGTGTTACCCGCACCACTTCATCAGCCGATGAAAGCCCCTGCGCCACCAGGCGAATACTGTAATCTTTAAGAGGAACCATACCAGACTGCTTTGCGGCAAAGCGAATCATAGCGGTAGTTGATCCTTTAGCGGCCAACTCACGAATTTCATCATTCAAGCGCATTACTTCATACACACCGATGCGGTTTTTGTAGCCGGTGTTATTGCAGGCTTCGCATCCTCTACCTTTATAAAAGATTGGCCAACCTTCCTCATTGAGGCGCAATCGATAATATTGCACGGTCGAATCGGCTATATATTCTTGCTCTTTTTCCATCAGCCCGAGATACTCGAGAGCCGAGCGTTCAGGCAAATACTCTTCTTTGCATTCCATACAAATGCGTCTAAGCAAACGCTGAGCAATGACACCAATAGTTGCCGATGCCACCAGATATGGGTCCACTTCCATTTCGGCCAGTCTGGTGATACATCCTGGCGCGTCGTTTGTATGCAAAGTAGTGAAAACGAGGTGACCAGTAAGAGCCGCTTCCACAGCGATTTTTGCTGTTTCTCTGTCTCTGGTCTCACCAACGAGCATGATGTCAGGATCTTGTCTTAAAAATGAACGCAATATTCGCGCAAAATCAAGACCTTTCTCGCGCAAGACCTGAACCTGTGTCACTCCTGGCATTTCATATTCAATTGGATCTTCAGCAGTGACTATATTTACTTCAGGTGTGTTTCTTTCGGCTAGCGCTGAATAAAGTGAAGTTGTTTTACCAGAACCAGTTGGTCCTGTGACAAAAATTATGCCGTATGGTTTTGATACCATATCGCGCACGACCGCAAGCGTATCGGCGTCTGTAATGAGCTTGTCCAAACCAAGAGCAGTTGTGCTTTTATCGAGGATTCTCATGACGATTTTTTCGCCATGCTTGCTTGGAATAGTCGAAACACGAAAATCTATATCTTTGCCAGAGAAACGCACGCGAATACGTCCGTCTTGCGGTAATCTGCGCTCGGCGATATCTAAATCTGCCATGATTTTATAGCGCGATACAAGGGCAGCAAGTACCGCTTTAGGTAGTTTGCGATCGATAAAGAGCACACCGTCAAGTCTGTATCTCACTGTTACATGCTTGTCTTGAGGCTCGACGTGAATATCTGAACAGCGCTTTTTAATCGCTTTAGCCAGAATTTGATTAGCCAGATGCACAATTGGCGCGTCTTGAGCTTGTTTTGCGAGATCAAGATCGTTTATCTCTTCGTCGCCTTCAGCCATGATATCGAGAGTACTTAAATCAACTTCCGATTCGATAAAAGTCTGGTCTGCAAGCGCATCGCCTGCGGCATTCAATTCGTCTTGCTTGTTGGAGTAGATTGTCTCCATGAAGTGCTGAAAATCATCTTCAGTGCAAACCATCGGTTTGACACGAATGCCTCGCAAACGATACTTGATGTCATCGAGCGCGAGCAAATTATTAGGATTGACCATAGCCACTATCAGTGTGCTGTCTTCCTGACTGATAGGCACAACTTGGTGCTGACGAATTAATTTCTCAGGAAGCAATTGCAAGGCGTCAATTTGCACGACCGATTTGGCCAAACTGACATAGTTGACGCCGAATTGGACTTCCAGCGCGTTCTTGAGATGAGTTTCATTGGCCAGACCTAGCCTGGATAAAATTAGACTGATGGGTTCACCAGTTTTCATGCGCTCTTGCTGAACGATCTTCAACTCTTCGGCAGTGATAAGACCGTTATCAACGAGAAGTTCGCCTATCTCTTTTTTGATCAGAGCCATAGAAAACGTGCCTTGTTAGAAGTCAAAGTATCGACTACTTCCAGCTTTCCCATCGTCGTCCCTGAGATACCGAGATAGTCCGAAATGGCCCGAAATGGACCGCATAACATAACATAAATGAAGTGGACCATCTTCAGACTTGCCCGATTCGTTCACAATCTAAGCAGCGGCTAAACAATCCAAATGCTCACGTGTTCGCCGTATTGAGTGGGCACGACAGAAACCAGACAGACAATTTCTTTGGCTGACGATTTGACCTTAATATGACCATCCTGACAAATATTACGCTCAGCAAGATTCATTCTAGCCATAATTTTGTATCTTGCCACAATGGGTGTCAGAATGGCTTTCGGCAATTTTCGGTCAATATAAAGAGCACCATCAAGGCGATAGTTGACAGAGCCTTCGCGCTCACCTGGACTGATGTGGATATTGGAGCAATGACGCTTAATAGCGCTGCTTAAAATCTGATTGGCGAGCAGAACGATTGCTTCTTCTTGAGCTTTTTTGGCTAATTCGGTTTCGCTATCATCAATAACCATGGCAGCCATACCCATGATTGTTGGCGATTTGGATGCTTGATGTTGAGCCATCATCATGCGCTGATTGTCTGTGATGACCGGCGGTGCCACTGGCTGTGGCGCAGATGCAGGAGTCGTTGGCGCCTCTTCGACGACCGGCTCGGCAGCAGAAGTCGCTACAGCCTCTTGACCAGGGGGTTCAGTTTCTACAACTGCCTGAGGTTCTGGCTCGGGCTCTGTTTTTTCTGGAACTTCAACTGGAACTTCAACTGGAACTTCAACTGGAACTTCAGCTACTTGTTCCGGGACGGCTTCAGTCATTTCTTCGACTGCCACTGCCAAAGGAGAAGCCTCGATAGAAGGTGTATTTGCTAAAGCAAAGTTCTCGGCAGCCTTAGCGAGCATCGATTGACTGCTCTATTCCTCAGTCGGCGGCTCTGGGGCACGGCGGGGAATTTCTACGGTCTCGTTGAGAGCGCTTTTACGCTGTGATGCGGTTATTCTCTCAAGCAGTGACATTGGCTTTTCGGCTGGTTTCGCTTCCACGGGCTCTACCACTGTTGCTTCTACGGTTGCCTGTCCGTTTTCATTTTTTCCAGCTGCTGCAACTAACGTTTTATCTTTGGCGAAAAAACCATTCAAAAATTCTTCAAACTCATCTTCCAGGCAGACGACCATTTTCAATTGCATGCCCGGCAATCTACTTTTGAGATCATCGCAAGCGCTTAGATCGCTTGGATCGACCATCGCTACGGTTATTCTGCTTTCTTGTTGATGGATGCATACTAATTGATGAAGACGCATCACTTCTTCAGGCAAGAGAGTGACTACATCTGGCACGGGTGGAGTTTTGCTCTTGATCAAAGCAACGAAGTTGACGCCGTATTGTAATTCCAGCGCGTTTTTGAGGTGACTTTCGTTTGCTAATCCCTGTCTGGAAAGAATGCCGACGATAGACTCACCGGTTCTTTGCCGTTCCAGCCTTGCTGATTCGAGCTCATCATCCGTGATCACCCCGTTATCAACGAGCAGATCACCAATTTCCTTTCTGAGCACAGCCATCTAAGTCACCTTCCATAGTTTCCACGCGCATTATCTTCAAGTCGCCGCAAACATTAGCCGAATAATTTGACTTTTGTTTGTCTCTACAGCGTTTTCAAAATCTATACCCAACGAGAGGTCTGATAATATGACTTTGTTGATCGGCCAGGGGATTCGCCGCAATCAATGTGCCCGCGTTGGTGACCCATCAAACGCTAAAGAGGGGTCGAGCTGACGTTGTATGCTGTTCATGCGCCCCGTCAGTAACCATCATAGACCATGCTCCGGCCTCCTGCCAACGGCGGCGAAAATCAGGTTTTAACACTCGGTATCGGCAAAGCGCCACCGATAGCGGTGCAATGAGGATGCTGAAATTTATTTTTTCGAGTAGACTGACGCTCTCTACACGAATTTCAAAATTTTAAATCAGAATTATTAAATGGATAAGCCCGGAAAACAGTTTTACACAAATTTGAGCCACCAGTTGTTTGTGCTCATCAGTTCTGCATTTCTAATTTTCGAGTTTTTATTTCTAATTTTGTACAGCAGCAACTTCTGGTTTAATGTCGACTTGCTGCCCTGGGGCATTCCAGCTGCGATCCTGGCACTGGCACTGGCCCATTTCACATTGATCTGGGCTGAAAGCCGCTTCGGCTGCGAGTTATTCAGGCCGATTTATAAGGGCGAGCCGCCCATTTCCTATCGCAAATGGATATTCGTTTCGGCAGACGATGAAGCTGCAGCACTCGCTCAAGATGTCTCAAATTATGTTTCCACCGGCTTTTTTCGCTATGGCACTAAACAAGTTCTATGGCAAGCAGTCGATCAACTGGACTTGACGTTCTGGGGCAATCTGCAAATTAAATCCCGGAGTATTTCCGGACCATCTCAAATTGAACTCAAGGGCAAAGAAACCATTGACAGCAACCCGCCGTTTCTGGTTGGACGCATACCACTTGGCGTCGCGTCCTTAACCGATCAAAAAAAATTTATCACGGCTTTGCAAGAGCAAAACCCTTATTGCGCTCTCAATGCTCGCTTGCTCAAACAAATCGATAAAAAAGATGTGCCTGGTACAAAAGCGGTGCTGTTATCTGTGACCATCTTTTTTGTCTTCTTTTTCCTCGATGTCGGATTCTCAACTTTCTCATATCTCGAAATACTGAAGCATTTTTATCTGGCGGAGCAATCAGCGCGTGGTGGCAATCAAACTGAAGCGGCAAAGGAGTTCGCTATAGCCGAGCACCTCTTTAAAGAACCCTTTATCCTGTCGTGGGTATCGAGAAAGTTGATTCAGTCAGATGGCACCAAATCCAGTATCATGCAGATGCGAGCCGATACTCTCTGGCAAATGAATAAAAAGGCTGAAGCTTTAGCAAGCATGCAAGAAGCTCTCAAACTCAGCCCCAAAAATTTCCGAGTAGATCTCAAATACGCTCGCATGCTTGCTGATGATGACAAAGAGAAAGAAGCCCTCGACGCCATCACAAACGCTGTCTCGAAGAATCGCGAAGCTCTTGTGCCGCGGTTATACAATATAGCCATGCTTGACACCAAAAGCAAACCTAGCGTCGCCATGGCCGCGAAATACTTAGATTTATCGCTGCAAGAATTCGACGACAATGTTTTTGGACCTGAGCCAAACTGGCCGCCAGATGTCTCGCCCTTTTTGTCTGATGTCTGGCATCGTGACGATGTCACATTTGTCTTCGATCGTCTTGTCAAAGCCCGATTGAATTCCGACTCCGACGCTGACGATCAAACTGAAGAAAAATCAAATGCAGAGAAAAAGGATGCTAACTCTAAAAAAAGTGGTGGCAAGAAAAATCAGAAACTCAAGTCAAAGAAGTAATTTACACTGTCATCGAACGTTAAAGGCAATCAAATGACGCACTGCAAGATTATCTAAGACATAGTGGATTTGCTTTTTTGTCTGGTTATTTCAGCTACTGGTGCGCAAAATATTACGACTCATCGCCAGCTCAATTCGAAAAAGCGCTGGTATGGTTTCGACAATCGGCACAGTGGCAGCAAGAAAACAAAGGCGAAGTTGACGACGATATCAAATTCTACCTCGGGCAGTCTTACCTTACACTCCACGATTAGAAAACTGCTCTCGGGTACTACAAATCAGTCGATGAAGAGTTCCTGCTCAGCGAGCACGGCGAAGAAGGTGAAGAGATGCTGAAAGAATTGCGAGCCGGAATTCTGCTCTCAGAAGCCAAACTCTAGCGAATTGACGCGCAGCCTGTCGATGCACCATCTTTCTAAAAGTATACGCTCCTATGAAGATGGAGGTATCGATGTCCTGAGATTTTTAAGCCTCTTCACACAGTCCCTACCCGACACGCTGTATAAAAGCTTCGGTCGCGCACGACCTTTAGGCTCTGATAGGAGAACTCCAAATCGTCTCCATGAGCGATTGCGCAAGTCCATACGGAATGCAGAGTGCGGAATACAGAGTTGCAGACAGAGTACGTACGACAGAAGACAGAGACAGAAGACAGAGACAGAAGACAGAAGACAGAAGACAGAAGACAGAGACCCAAGACAGAAACCGAAGACAGAGACGGAAGACCGCAGACAAAACGGAAGACCGCAGACAAAACGGAAGACCGCAGACACAACGGAAGACCGCAGACACAAATCCCGGCAGTCATTACGACTTTGTCAAAATATATCGCAGCCCAATCAAAATCATCAATACACCGAAACCACGTTTGATATACAGTTCAGGCGCAACCATTGTAATTTTGGCGCCAAAATAGCTGCCTAAAAACATGCCCAGAAGCAGCAATATGGCGGCACCTACATTGACGTCGCCTTTCTTGTAATACTCAATTACTCCCATGATGCCAAAAGGCAGTAATAGTGCCGCAAGCGATGTGCCAATCGATTCTCTCATGGAGAATCCGACCGCATACGTCATTGCTGGCACGATAATAGTGCCGCCGCCGATACCAAACATGCCGGACATTATGCCAGCCATCAGTCCAAGAATTAGCAGTTTACAAAACTGGACGGAAGTCAAAGCCGAGAACAAATTCAACAAGGCAGCCAGGTTCATACTAACGCCAAACGCTTGAAGGAGCGCTTGCTTGCGCATGGCTATTGTCAGCGTCTTGATGCAGCTTACGCACGATTTGCACTTCGCTTTGTGCGGGCTTGAGTGCGGCCGCTATTTGCGGTGTGCCAGCAATTTTATCGGCAATAGTGGCAAAGAGTTTGTCACCGCCGTAGCCGTTCAGATGCACAGTGTCAAGAAAATCACGCCTGACGAATTTATCCGAGGCGGTAAGATCCTCAAAGGTTGCGCCATATTGATTGCAATTTGCCGATATGAACCCGCGAAACTGACTCCAGAAGGCTTCCGACAACAAATTGCGATTCGTATCCTGACTGGGCATTCCAACAACCAGAACAGCTATGTGCTTTTCCTGCATGTCTTTGAGAAAAGCTGTAAAAAAGGCTTTCTCTGTAGCATAAAGAGCTGGATTAGAGTTGTGATAACGATGCAAATATTCTTTGGTGTTGTCTACATAAGCGTCGCAGATGAAGTGCGGCACAACCCATTCCTTTGGCTTAACATCGCCAATAGAGCCAGAGATGGTTTGCAAAAATTTCTTTTCGTTTTTTCCATTGAGAGGTGCATCGCTCAAGTTGCTAGCGATCGTTTGATTCTCGGGCGGCAAGAACGCCATCATTTCAGTTGCCAGATCTTTTTGCATTTGCAAACGTATGCGCTTAAGAGGCAGATACTGGTCTAATTGCCAGTCCATATGAGCAAAGAAATCAGGATAAGCGGCTTGATGCACATCGCTCAAACTGACATAGGGCAAAAAGAATTTGAAAGAATCAGTCGCACTTGCCGCCGGCAAATCATTATCGATGAAGTCGCGTGGGTTGACACCAAGCACAACCAGTTTCGGTTTTTTCCCGTCAGTCAAAAGAGCTCGCGACATCATCAGAGCGTCTGAAACCATACCGCCGCCCATCGCCAGACTGAAGGTCTCAGCATGAGTTCCTGTGCGCGCTTCTATTTCCTTCTCGAGAGTGGAAGCATGGCGATAAAGCACACAATCCAGGTCTGACTTTAATTTATAAGAGTCAGCACTAAAAATTGCGGACGCCATTTGCGAGCTACCGAATAAAACTACATCCGGTGCCTTTTCTCGTCTCAAATAAGAACGCGACAGCCACCATGACCATGGGCCCTGCTGGCGCCTTTCTTGCTCACTGGATGAAATGCTCGCTTGACTGATTGCTTTCCTTTCAAAGTGACCATTGAATGCCACCAAGCCATTGATTGCTAAGAAAGCGAGCAAAGCCACCGCAAAACTAATTTTGCAATTCACATTCTTCGTAGTGGTGTTATTTTCTGTTGCCATTATTTGGTACCACCACCAATACCGACACCGGCTACCGGATTCTTGTGTCTTGCCAATTCCAGCCCAGCCATTGTCAGAGCCCCTGACGTTCCTTGAATATTTCCCAGCCTTGTCACTAGTTGATCGAAAAACTTCTTTCCACCAAAGGCATTGAGATGCACCGAGTCATGAAAGTCTTTCAAATTGAACAGCGACAGATCACACAAGTTTATTTCAGCAAGCCCCTGCTCGAAAGCGAATTTTTCCAGCTCACGCACGTAATTGGCATGGTTATCGGCTTTGAGAATATCAAGATTGATTTGAGTTAAAGGCATGTTGACGAGAATCAAATCAATTTTTTCTCTTCTGCAATAGGCAGTCAGTTTACGCAAGAAATAGAATTGTGTTTTGAAAACGGCTGTTTCAGGATGCTTATAACGTTCTTTATAATTTTGAGTGTCATCATCAAATTGTTTGTCGGCTTGATCGCGAGTTACCGGCACAGACATCATCGAGCCGGGAAATATTTCAGCGCCTAAGTAAGATGGCAATATTTTGCGTCTGTCCCACCATGTAAAAGGAGTGCTCGCCCATGGTTTTGGCACCAGGCGGTCGATTACGACCTGGGCAGTGTCTGCAAGCAACATCTGCAAGTCAAGAGCCGAACCATATAAAAACAAATGCTTCTGAAGATACCAGTCAAGACGAGGCAAGGGTGAGCGATACAATCCGCTTGCAATTTCGTCGGTATTGACCAGACGTTTTAAATAACGATAGCTTTCGGTATCAGTTGGACTACCAAGCGTGCTGTCGATAAAATCGCGCGGTGCAACACCGTATATGACTACATCCGGTCGCTGTGATGTATTGACCATCGCCTGCAACATCAAATAGGCGTCAGAAGGCATTTGACCGGGAGCTGACAGATTGAAGGTGTCAAACTTGCCACCAAATGAGGTGCTCAGAACATGGTCAAGATATGAGGCTTTGTGATACTGGGTCAAATCGAGTGGTTGTTTTAGATAGTTAGCATCGGCTGAAGCAACAGCGCTGACCATCAAAGAAGACCCGAGCAGGGCGACATTGTGCAAGCCCTTATCGTTGCGCAAATCTTGCATGGTCCACCAGGACCAGCCATGCAAGAGAAACCGATAGGGATCGAAATCAAAAGGTTCAGCAAATGAAAGTAAAAAATTGATGGCAATGAAGGCGACGGCAGAGACCATGAAGACACTGCGCTTACCCAGGCGTGGAGGCTTAACAGAGGAAGCCGAAGTTGCAATGACTTCAGCTTCCTCTTTGATCATGTCTCGTGACGCCAGCAATGTCATAACAGTGATTCCTTGCGCGAAGCGAGATGCAAGGGCTCTAGCGGTGAAACCACCGGCAAAGGCTTAATATTCAAGGCACTGCTCACTTTTTTGTCGCTTGCCAGTTCCTGCGCCAACGCAGTGAGCATTTTGCGTCCACCAACTGAATTGAGATGAACCGTGTCATTGAAATCAGTAATCTCATAACCACCGGCATTAAACAAATCGACCAGTTTGACGCCTTTGCTGGACGCCAGTACATGGACTGCTTTGTTATAAACATCGGCAGCATGTGGCCCAAGCAAACGACGATTGATGTCTGTAACAGGCATAGAAACTAGAACGACAGTCGTGCCGCGTGATTTAGCGATGTCTATGGTCTCGGACAGAAATTTCATTTGAGTGAGGAAAGTGTCCCACTTCAACTGTCTATAGCGATTTTTATATTCGGCAACGTTGTCGACAAAAGCCGGCTGCGGTCTATCGACGTAAGGACGAAACATAGCGTCATTGACACCACATTCAAATGGATGATATTCAGGCATGATCTGGCGTCTGTCTGCAATCGAAAGCGGCTTGGTGGCTGGTGCGATTTTATCCAGAACTGAAGCAACAACACGTGCGCCACTTGTCGACAAATCTATGCGATGACCATAAGTGAAAATTGCTCGTCCCAGCTCGTAAGTAAGACGCGTTTGCCAGTCTGGAGCAATCGATGCTATATGGTCGTTATAGTCACCAAAACGAGAAAGCCATAAGAATGGATCAGTCGCTTGCGGGCAGGGCAATAAATTGTCCATGAAGTCGCGCGGGCCAACTCCGTAAACCAGAACGTTTGGACTCTTGTCACCTTTAAACAAGAACTTTTCAATCAGGAAAGCGTCAGATGGCATCTCACCGGGCAGCGAGAAATTAAAGGAGCGAATTTCACGACCACTTGCTTCTTTGAATTTCTTTTCGAAATACCAGCTGCGATTGTGCCGTGGTGCGTCGATTTCGCCATTGACAAGATCCGAATCAACATTGCCGACTGGATACAAAACCAGCGACGAGCCAACAAAGGCCACACTCGGCGTGCCCACCTCTTTCTTGAACAAATGTTCGACAGCGAGGCCCGTCCACGTATAGAAAGGAAAGTCTTGCGGCTTTAAGGTGCCAATTTTAGTTTGCGCCCAGACCGCATTGAGAACGAAGAAAATTGCCACAGCTGCCAGTGTTCGGTTTGCCCGATCAAAGCTGCCCGTCAATTTTCCCAAATACGGATTGCCGGAAGATGCCTTTAGTTGGTCTGCTTGCATCCTGTTTGTCGGCTCCGCATGCCCCTCTAACGAGGGGCTAAGTGGTGGCTTCGACATAGTTTCCACTGATTAGAATTGGAACCTAGAATTGGAAATAGATGAACTTAGGACTGCTGTCAGGACTGAAGATTGTGAGGATACACATCAATGCCACCATCACTCCTACTTGCAATGCCCATGGTGGGCTCAAGTAGAATTTCTTGTCGTTCATCCAGGCAATGATTGGCTGTGAAAGCATCATCAATGGAAGGATCAACACAAGCGATGGGAAAATGATCGGATCGCGAATTTGCAAGATTGCCAGTTGGCTGGCAGAAAAATGCATCAGTTCAGCTGGCACCGCAATGAGCTTTTGAATGATCTGCATGGCGACAGCCACTGAATCAGCTCTAAAAAATACCCAACCGACACAGACGATGTGAAAGGTGACAACAATTGATGCCCAGTGATAAAGCCTGGATTCAATAATGTCTTTGCCAACACCGATTTTAGCCAGAGCTTCCGAATATAGCTTGTGGGCGATCAACAAAACGCCTTGATACGCGCCCCAGGCCAGAAAGTGCATAGCAGCTCCGTGCCACAAGCCACCAAGAGCCATGGTGATGAACAAATTGCGATAGTTGAGAATCTTCGAGCAACGTGAACCGCCCAGAGGAATGAAGAGATAATCTCTCAACCAGGACGAAAGGCTGATGTGCCAGCGATTCCAGAAATCAGCTACGTTGGCTGCCAGATATGGCAAGTTGAAGTTGATTGGCACTTTGTAGCCAAACAACATGGCAGAGCCGCGAGCGATGTCGGTGTAGCCAGCAAAGTCGAAAAAGATTTGAAAGGCAAAAGCGTAAGTAATGAGCCACATATCGCAGGAGGAGAAATTACCTGGATGACCAAAACCAGCTGCGACAACGTTCGATAGATTGTCGGCGATTATTACCTTTTTGAAGAGACCCATCAGGATCATCTGCATGCCTTCATCCACGTATTCCCATTTAAATTTGGCGGGAATGCTCAATTGCGGAATGAAGTCCTGATAGCGCTTGATTGGACCGGCAATTTGAGTCGGGAAAAAGGAAGCAAACAAAGCAAATTCAGTGAACTTTTTGACTGGTTCGCGTCCTCTATACACTTCCACTGCGTAGTGAATAAATTCGAAGACGAAGAAAGAAATACCTAGAGGTAAAATGATATGCAAATGCGGCTCTCTCCAGCTTACGTGGAAGAGATCGAGCGTATCTTTGACCGAGCCCAGGGCAAACGTCAGATACTTAAATATGGCCAGAGTAACCAAGTTGACGGCAACGATCACGCCAATCATTGCCTTCTTGTTCTCGGTCTTTTGCAGCAACGGCACCAGATAGAAATTGGCAGCCGTCAGGCCAAGAATGAGGAGACCATAAATAGGCTTCCACGACATGTAGAAGACATAGCTTGCCACTAGAAGTAGTGGCACTCTTGCTTTATGTGGAAGTATCCAGTAAAGCAGGAATACCGTTGGCAAAAACACCAGGTATTGCAAACTGTTGAATAGCAAGTGAGTTCTCCTTCCTCGCTCTGAGCCCGACAAGCCAAATTCTCTTTATGAAAACCGCTAAACACGGCATTCGCCAAGTTCCAATGGCTAGCATCACATAATAGAGGGTAGATATCAAGAATGTACGGACTGGTGATTCTCTTAATCTAAAAAGTCTATAGTGTCAGCTCCCTTTAAGTCCTAAAAAGCCCACCAGGCTAGGATTTCGTGCTCCAGGCGAGGTGGGCTCGTTAAAAAGGTTGTAAGTAGTTTGTGAACTATTCGCTTGCGCCACGTGAGAAGCCCTCGGGAATCAGTTGGTAACCGCCGCCGTATACAGTTCGTATATACTTGTGCTCGGCGGTTTCCAGTCTGGTGCGCAAATGTCTGATGTGGACACGGATTGTGTCGACGTCATCGTCTGGAGCATAACCCCAGACTTCTTCCAGCAATTTGCCAGTAGAGACTGTCTGACCATGATGTTGCATCAGACAATGCAGTATTTCAAATTCTGTCGGCGTCAGTTTGACCACTTTGTCCCGAACTTTTGCTTGCAAATTTTCCGGGATGAGAGTGATTTCACCTGCGTGCAAAATCTCTGGCAGTGTCGCTGAATGCGGTACTGAACCTGAACGTCTTAACAAAGCGCGAATGCGCACCTGCAATTCAGGAATCTCAAATGGTTTGACCAGATAATCATCAGCACCTGAATCAAAGCCGGTTACTTTGTCTTTGATCATGCCGAGGGCCGTCAGCATCAAAATGGGAATGCCATTTGTGACTGGATTCTGACGCAGACGTTGAGCGACTGTGTAACCGTCTAGATCGGGCATCATGACGTCAAGAACGACAAGATCTGGACGTTGTTGCTGTGATAAGGCCAACCCTTTGATGCCGTCATTGGCTGTTGTGACAACGTGTCCAAGCAGCTCCAGATTGATTTTCACCAATTCGGCAATGGCCTGGTCATCATCTATTACGAGAATCCTTGACACTATTTCTCTCCGTCTTCAAATCTTTTTTACGCGGATTACGCAGGGCTAGCAGCTGTTAATTTTACTGGAATTTTAACAACCTTCTTGTTCCGGAGCACTGTCAATGTTACTACTTGACCTGCTTTCTTTTGTTCTATGTAGGAAAGAAGATCATCATTGCTTTTGACAACCACACTATCCACGGCTGTAATGATGTCTGCCAGCGAATTGTCCACCATCTGAATCACACCAGCTGGCAATTTATACAGCACAACCTTAGGTCCAGTTAATCCAGCTTTACCAGCCGCTCCATCGGGATCCACATAAGCAACCCGCAAAGCGCCGTCGGTTTCAATGCATTGCAAGCCGATTTCAGGGCGCGACACAAAGTGATGAGCAATCAATTCAGGAATGATGCGTTTAGCAATATTGGCCGGAATGGCCAGACCAATTCCAGCTGATTGACCCGATTTACTGAGAATAGCCGTATTGATGCCAATCAATCGAGCCGAAGAATCAAGGAGCGGTCCGCCTGAATTGCCTGGATTGATGGCAGCGTCTGTTTGAATTACGCCTTTAATGATGCGATTGTTTTCTGATTTAAGTGTCCGACCAAGGCTGGAAATAATGCCTGTGGTCATCGTTCGGTCAAAGCCAAAAGGATTGCCGATGGCAAAAACGCGGCGCCCGACTTCGAGCTTTGAGGAATCACCAAATGGCGTAATCGTTAATCTCATCCCTTTAGGCACTTCAATTTTTATCACAGCCAGATCATTAGATGGATCCTGACCAACGAGCGCACCGCGCAAAGTGGTGCCATCCCACAGCGTTACTTTGATGGCATTGGCGTTTTCGATAACGTGAAAATTCGTAAGAATATATCCTTCTTCTGAAATGATTACGCCAGAGCCTATGCCCTGCTCCGGTACCACATTAAAGAAAAGGTCATTATCTGTGGTGCGCGATATATTGACGACAGCGCGATTAGCCATTTTATAGACACGCACATTGACCGCTTCATCAGGCGTCAGCACGTCAGACTTCAATGACGTTGCCACAATTTCTTTAACGGGCACCAATTTCACAACAGTCGATTTGCTGGCTGTGTTTGTTTTCTTTGCGTTATCCGCAGTCGGAGCGGCAATAGAAGCCTGTGTCAGAACAAAGGCGTACGACAATAAAACTGCTTTCTTCAATTTAAAGATTGGTTTTTTCATTTAAATTACCCGCCCTCGGCACTTTTAGTTTCGCTTTTCTTCTGACCAATTTTCGGCTCGGTGCCTTTGAGCAAGCGCTGAATGTTTGACTTATGCCTGTAGGTGACATAGACAAAGCCAAAAAAGCAATAGAGCACGTCAGCAGGCGGTGATTTCAAAAGCCAAAAATAAATCCCACACAGAGCTACAGCGCCAATTGACGCCACAGAAACATATTTAGTGATGAACATCACAGATAGCCAGGTAATAAACGTAAAAAAGCCGCCCAGCGGATTAAGCGCAAAGAGCGTGCCAAGCCCAGTGGCCGCACTCTTGCCGCCCTGCCAGTTGAGAAAAATCGATTTGCTATGGGCAACCAGACAAATGACCGAAACAATGGCTGGCATTATTTCTGGTGGCACCATGGTCATGCCCGTAAAGGCACCGTTTGCTTCCATATATTTAGCGATAAGAACTGGTATTACGCCTTTGAAAACATCCGTGAAAAACACGAATACACCAGCTGGTTTACCGACCGTGCGAAACACATTGGTGGCACCAGTTGAGCCGCTACCGTGCTCACGCACGTCGATGCCTTTGACCACCTTGCCGGTCCAATAGCCAAACGGCATTGCGGCAATAAAATAAGAACCAATCATCAAAAGTAGTGCATTCAGCATTTTCTTAGACTGCGTTATTTAGTGTCTTTTTTGGAGCGCGTGATAATTCGCACAGGAGTACCAACATAACCGAATGAATCGCGAATTTTTCTTTCCAGATAGACTTCATATTGACGCGTCATCAGTTTATTGTCATTAGCAAAAACAACAAATGTCGGTGGTGAAACGGATACCTGGGTTGTGTAATAGACCTTGAGTCGTTTACCGCGCTTGGATGCTGGCGGTGGCACAAGAGCTACTGATTCGTTGACGATTTGGTTCAACGTGCCGGTG